>Ga0066256_1000823_pt2 | contig 56170 bp, 70 predicted proteins | sample ThiBio_1000_biof_FD_87107 | JGI IMG/M metagenome (GOLD analysis project Ga0066256, IMG submission 87107) | Wastewater bioreactor microbial communities from Cape Town, South Africa - Thiocy_expt_1000_biof (version 2) | ecosystem: Engineered > Bioreactor > Thiocyanate-remediating >... | reverse complement strand
CAGATCTTCAGCGCGGCGCGCTTCTCCATGACGATCGCCGAGTGCAGCAGCGCGGTGCCGGCCAGCCAGGGCATGAAGGAGGCGTTCTCGACCGGGTCCCAGAACCAGAAGCCGCCCCAGCCCAGCTCGTAATAGGCCCAGTAGGAGCCCATCGCGATGCCGCCGGTGAGGAAGACCCAGGCGAGCAGCGTCCACGGCCGCACCCAGCGCGCCCAGGCCGCATCGATGCGGCCGTCGATCAGGGCGGCGATGGCGAAGGCGAAGCTGATCGAGAAGCCGACATAGCCGAGATAGAGGAGTGGTGGATGCACCGCCAGGCCGATGTCCTGCAGCACCGGGTTGAGGTCGCGTCCCTCGATGGGCGCCGGGTCGAGCCGGGCGAAGGGGTTGGAGGTCGTCAGGATGAACAAAGTGAAGGCGACGCCGATCATGCCCTGCACCGCCAGCACCGTGGCGCGCAGGCGCTGCGGCAGGTTGCGGCCGCCGACCGCCACCAGCGCGCCGAACAGGGTGAGGATCAGCACCCACAGCAGCATCGAGCCTTCGTGGCTGCCCCACACGCCGGTGAACTTGTAGAGCATCGGCTTCAGCGAATGGGAGTTCTCCCAGACGTTGACGACCGAGAAGTCGGAGGTGACGTGCGCGGCCGTCAGGGCCGCGAAGGCGAGCGCGACGAGAGCGAAAGCGGTCAGCGCGGCGGGCTCTGCGACCGCCATCAGCCGGGGATGTTCCATGCGCGCGCCGACGAGCGGCACGGCCGCCTGCACCAGCGAGAGCGCCAGCGCCAGAACGAGCGCGAAATGGCCGAGCTCGACGGTCATCGCGCGGCACCCCGCGGGCGGGCGGCGCGGGCGGGCGTCATTCCGGCTGCCATACGCCCTTTTCCTTCAGACCCTCGGCCACTTCCTTCGGCATGTAGGTCTCGTCGTGCTTGGCCAGAACGCTGTCGGCGACGAAGACGCCGTCGCCGGCGAAGCTGCCCTCGGCCACAACCCCCTGCCCCTCGCGGAACAGGTCGGGCAGGATGCCGGCATAGCGTACCTTGACGGTGTCCTGCGTGTCGGTGACGGCGAACGCCACCTCGGTGCCCTGCCCGCGCACGATGGAGCCCTCTTCGACGAGGCCGCCGAGACGGATCCGCTGGCCGGGCTGGAGCACGGCGGCGTGCAGGTCGGCGGGCATGTAGAAATAGGAGGTCTTCTGGCCGAGCGCGTAGAAGGTGAGGCCAGCCGCGGCGCCGAGGAAGACGAGGCCGCCGGCGATGACGGCGAGGCGCTTCTGCTTGCGTGTCATTGCTGCGCCCCCCCAAGCCCGGACGCGAAGGCGGTCAGGCGCGCGGCTTCGGCGCTGCCGGTCCCGAGCGCGGCGACGCCGCGGGCGAGCGCGTCGCGCGCCTCCTGCTGCCGGCCGAGAACCTGATAGGAGCGGACGAGCCGCTGCCAGCCGTCGAGGTCGGCGGGGTTTTCCCGCAGCCGCGCGTCGAGCTGCGAGACCATGCCCTCGATCATCGCCAGCCGGTCTTCCGACGACATTTCCATCGCGGCGTCGACCTGGTCCTTCGTCGGCGCCGGGCCCGATGCGGCGGTCTGGCCTGCGGCCTCCGGCGCGCCGAGCCGCGCCAGCTCCTGCCGCGCCGCGCCGCGCCAGGGCGAATCGGCCGGCAGGTCGGCCGCCATCTGCCGCCACAGGTCGGCGGCGTCGGCGTTCTTGCCTTCCTGCGAATAGCCGAGCGCGAGGAAGTAGCGGGCGCGGGCATCCTTCGGATCGACGGCCAGCGCGCGCTCGAAGGCGGCCTGCGCGTCGGTGCTGACGATCCCCTGCGCGGCCGCGACCAGCGCCTCGCCGAGGCCGCCCTCGCGCTGCGCGGAGGCGCCGTCGAGGCGGATCGCGTTGCGGAAGGCCGTCACGGCGTCGTCGTTGCGGCCCATGCGCAGATAGATCGGCGCGAGCACGTCCCAGCCGCGGCCGTCCTGCGGGTTCTGCCGCAGGTGCAGCTCGGCGCGGGCGACGAGCTCGTCCATCGAGCTTTCGGCCGGGCTCTTGGTCAGCCGCGCCTCCAGCCGCTGGTCGGGCAGAGCCGGCGAGCCGAGCACGGCATAGGCGCCCCAGCCGAGCACCGGAACCGCCAGCACAGCGGCCGAGACGAGCAGCCTGCCGATGCGGTCGGAGGTCGTGCGCGTGTTGCCGCCCGCCCTGCCGTCGGCGAGGCGCAGGATGCGGCGGCCGATCTCGGCGCGCGCCTCCTCGGCTTCCGCCGCGCCGACCAGCCCCGTGCTGGCGTCGCGCTCAACCTCGCGGAGCTGGTCGCGATAGACCTCGATGTCGTGGCCGGCGCCCTCGTGTGCTGCCGCCGGCGCGCGCAGGAACGGCCACAGCACCGCCGTGCTCGCGGCCAGCGTCAGCAGCGCTGCGGTCAACCAGAAGAACATGCCACCTCAAATAGCCATGCCGGCGAAGGCTGCCAATGGCAGCACTTGCGACCAATTGGCATTGATCCGGGGCAAATTTCCGGCAGGCGGCCGCCGACCGGACGCGGCGTTCTCAAGTCAGCGGCGTCCAGCTCCCGTCGGCATTGCGGCAGGCGGTGCCGCCGACGCTCTTCGACTGGCTGCCGTAGGAGACCTTGTGGGTGTACTGGCGGCAGTCCTGCGAGCCGACGCGATAGGGCTGGTAGGCGACCACCTCGCCGGTGACGTCGCCGCGCTGGCTCTTCCAGTTCACCGGCTGGCCGGCCTGCGAATATTCGAGCGCGTGGTATTCGGCCTCGAGCGCGCGCCTGCGGTCGCCCTCGGCGAGCGGGGTGGCGACGGCGCCCGCGACGAGCCCGTTGCCCATCGCGGCCAGGATCGAGCGCGAGGCGGGCGCCGGATCGCGGCCGGCGGCGAACTGGCCGAGCAGCGAGCCGGACGACGTGCCGTCGCCGCCGCCGCTCGTGGCGCAGCCGCCGAGCGCCAGCCCGGCTGCGAGCACCACCCATGTCATGTTCCTGGCCATGCCCAGCATCATTCGTCCCTTCGGCCCGCGGCTACCGGCGATGTTTGGCCGAATTGGGGCCTGCCGACCATCGCGCCGTTTACGTCCCGCCTCAACTCAGCGTCCGCCGCAGCGTTACCGAAGCCTTGAGGCCGCCGAGGTCGGAGCGGCCGAGCTCCAGCCTGCCACCATACTCCTTGACGAGGTCGGAGACGATGGCCAGGCCGAGGCCGGTGCCGGGCTTGGTCTCGTCGAGGCGGCGGCCGCGCTGCAACGCGTCGCGCGCCTTCTCGGGCGGGATGCCGGGGCCGTCGTCCTCGACCGTCAGCACGAAATGCGGCTGGGCGGGATCCGGGTCCGGCGCGAGCCCGATGCCGACTCGGACCTTCGCGCGCGACCATTTCATGGCGTTCTCGAGCAGGTTGCCGGTGATCTCCTCCAGGTCCTCGCGCTCGCCGGCGAAGGTGACGTCGGCGGACGGCAGGACAAGCGAGACGTCCTTGTCCGGACCCAGCTTGCGCACGACGCGCGTCATGCGCTCCATCACCGGCCGCACCGGCGTGCGGAAGACGACGCTGTCGCGCTGCGCGGCGATGCGGGCGCGCTGGAGATAGTGCTCGAGCTGCTGCTGCATGGCGCCGGCCTGCTCGACGATCAGCCGGCCCTTGCCGTCGCCGAGCGCCCTGCCCTCGTTGAGAAGCACGGCGAGCGGCGTCTTCAGCGAGTGCGCCAGGTTGCCGACCTGCGTGCGGGCGCGCTCGATGATGCGCCGGTTGCTCTCGATCAGCGCATTCGTTTCCTCCGCCAGCGGTGCGATCTCGTTGGGAAACTCGCCGTCGAGCCGCTGCGCGGTGCCCTGCCTGATCGCCGCCAGCGCCTGCCGCACATGGTTGAGCGGCTGCAGGCCGAGCATGATCGCCACGGCGTTGATGCCGATCATACCGAGGCCGAACAAAGCGAGATAGGTGTAGAGCTTGCGATCGAAGGCGGTGATGTCGCGCTCGAACTCGCTGCGGTTCCCCATCATGCGGAAGCGCGCCGCGCGGTCGTGGCTGTCGAGCGAGAACTCGCTCTCCAGCACCTCCAGCTCCTCGCCGGCGGGACCGGTGGTGAAATAGCGCCGCTGGACGTCGCTGCCGAACGGCACCCCCTCCACCGGGGGCGCCGCGACCTCGCCGGTGAGCGAGATCGAGCTCAGCTCGCCATGGGGTTCCTTGGGGACGGGGATGACCGACCAGTACCAGCCGGAACCCGGCTCGACGAAGCGCCGGTCGCCGAGATTGGGGGCGCCGGTCAGGTTGCCGGCATCATCGACGCCGACCGAGCTGATCAGGTTGAACAGGTGCGCCGACAAAAGGCTCTCGAAGCCGCGCTCGCTGGCGTCCCGGAACAGGGTCGAGATGATCGTGGCGATGACGACCAGCGCCGCGATCGCCCAGATCGTCGAAAAGGCGATGACGCGGAAGGCGAGCGATCGCGGGATCAGCCCCGGCAGGCGCATGGGCTCACCCGCACCGCCCGGCGCATCGGGCGGCCGTCACGCCTGCGGCTCGCGCATGCGATAGCCCATGCCGCGCACGGTCTCGATCATGTCGATGCCCATCTTCTTGCGCAGGCGGCCGACGAAGACCTCGATCGTGTTGGAATCACGGTCGAAATCCTGGTCGTAGAGGTGCTCGACGAGCTCGGTGCGCGAGACCACCTCGCCCATGTGGTGCATCAGGTAGGCGAGCAGGCGGAACTCGTGCGAGGTCAGCTTCAGCGTGGTGCCGTTGATGTCGGCCTTGGACGACTTGATGTCTAGCCGCAGCGGCCCGCAGGTCAGCTCCGACGAGGCATGGCCTGCCGCGCGGCGGATCAGTGCCCGCACCCGCGCCAGCACCTCCTCGATGTGGAAGGGTTTGGTCACGTAGTCGTCGGCGCCGGCGTCGATGCCGGCCACCTTGTCGCTCCAGCGGTCGCGCGCCGTCAGGATCAGCACCGGCATCTTGCGGCCGTCGCGGCGCCAGCGCTCCAGCACGCTGATGCCGTCCATCTGCGGCAGGCCGATGTCGAGCACGACCGCGTCGTAAGGCTCGGTGTCGCCGAGGAAATGCCCCTCCTCGCCGTCGAAGGCGCGGTCGACGACGTAGCCGGCATCGCCCAGCGCCTCGCAGAGCTGGCGGTTGAGTTCCTTGTCGTCCTCGACAACCAAGATGCGCATCGGTTTCCCCTCGTCTTCCCCAGGGCGGCCGTCAGGCCGCCGCGGTGTCCTAGAGCGGCTCCTCGAACGGGATCCGCTGACCCCGCTCGCCGTTCTTGCCGGAGACGATGACGACGCCGACGCAGACCGCGCGGCCGCTGCGCTGCTCGATGCGGACATCGGCCAGCACGCCGCCATATTCGGCGGCCTTCTGCTGGCCGATCGCGCGGCAGTCGCCGGCCACCTGCACGATCGCCGAGGGCGGTGCCTTGGGGACGCCGAACGGCATCGCGCCTGCGGCGCCCGGAGCGAGCGCGAGGGCGGATACCAGCCCGGCCACGATATGGTTGACGACCTTTTTCATGGTGCCTTCATAGCGCAGCCGGGCTGAACGCGAAATGAACAATCAAAGCGCCTCGCGCGCGCGTAGACCGCCCTGCGTCTAGCCGATGCGCGTCCTCGCGCCGAGGCGGCCGAGGATCGCCACGATGCCAGAGATGGCGGTCACCGCCTGCAGCACGGAATCCGTCAGCGCGCTCCCGTCGAGGCCGTCGACGGGGATGCCGAACAGGGCGGCGGCCGCACTCGCCACGCCGATGACGGAGGCCCAGATCGTGCGCGAAAGATACCAAGGCTTGATGTTGTCCATTGCAAACGTCCTTTCTCAGTTGAGGGGGAAGAAGAATGTGGCCGGGTCGCCTGCGACCGCGCCGATCTGGCGCACGGTGAACGCGGCCGTCGCGGGCGCGCCGCCGAAGTCGGCGGCGATGTCGACCGCGGCATAGGTCCATTGCGGCGCCCCGACGGTGACGGACCGAACCGTCGCGCCGCCCTCCGGCGCCACGTCGACGCGGTAGGTCTCGGCCGCCTCGTCGAGCGGCGGGCTGCTGGCCAGCCCGCGGTCCGCGTCGATGCGCGCACGGCGGATCCAGTCGAGCCGCAGCGCGCCGTCGCCGAGCTGGCGGGCCTTGAGATGGACCGGCGACAGCGGCCGGCGGGCGCGCAGCAGCCGCGTCAGCCGCCAGGTCGCCGGCGCAATCTCCTCGGCATGGCCGAACTGCATGACCTCCCACTCGCCGTTGGCGGCGAGCACGGCCGCGAGGTTGGCGCCGTTGAGCAGTTGCAGGTCGGTCACGCTCGCCAGCTCGCCGGCGAGCAGCGCGACCTCGACCGCCCCGGTCCGGTCGAACCCGCCCTCGAAGCCGGGGCCGAGCGCAGCCGTCAGCCGCCCCACCGTCGCCTCGCGGGCGGCGAGCGTGCGGCGCTCGAAGCCGGTCGACTGCGGCGACACATAGGCCGCATGCGGCACCCAGGGCTTGGCCCGCACCGCCAGCCGGAGCTGGTCCTGCGGGCCGGCGGCGCCCGGCAGCATGGGCAGGTCGAGCAGCAGCGCCAGCGGCGGCCCGGCGCGCGCCACACGCGGCTTGGGCGGCGCCTGCAGTGCCGTGCGCCAGGGCGACGGCGCGACGCGCCGCACCCGCCGTCCGGCGATCTCGCGCGCCGCGCCCGCCTCTACCGAGGGGATCAGGAAATCCGAGGCGCCCGCCTCGTCCTCGAGCCGCACCGTCCCGCCCGGCGCGAGGTCGATGCGGCCCTGCTCGACGGCGAAGCCGACCTGTTCGCGCGCCGCCCACCGCCGCCGAGCCCTGTCGGCCAGCAGCGCCTCGGCCATCGCCGCGTCCATCACGCCGGGAAAGGACGTCTGCTCGATGCCGCCATGGCCGGCGCCCGGCACTACGGCGCGGGCGCTCGCCGACTGGTAGTCCTTGGCGGGATCGCCGAAGACGAGCGACATCTCCGCCGGCAGCTCGTGGTCGGGCACGCGGGTGCGCGAGCGGACCGGTCGGTCCTCCGCCACCACGAAGTCGCCGACCGGCACCGCCGCGCCGAGCGGTGCCTCTTCCATCGCGAAGGAGAGCATGCCGCCCGCGTCTGCCGTCACGAGGCCGTAGAGGTCGACGACCGGCTCCAGCGCGGAGCGCGCCGACACCGGCCCGTCGACGACGTAGCCCGTCACCGTCCCGGCCACGCGTTGCGTATCGGCCGCCGGCAGGTCGCAATCGGCGAGGATCGCGTTGACCAGATCTGCGACGGCGACCTCGTTCAGCCGCCCGTTCAGCCAGTGGCCGAGCAGCCAGTTGTTGCCGTCGCTCCACACGTCGGTGCGCGCCGGGAAGGCCGGATAGGGACGCGCATCCCACGCCCAGAGATAGATCCGCCCGGGGTCGAGCATGCGGCCGCCATAGACGGGAGAGACGGGGTTGGCGGCGCCGTCGAAGCCGGTGGCCGTCCCGTCCCAGGTGTCGAAATGCGCCGCGACCAGCGCGCGGCTCGCCACGTCCGAACGCCCGCCGCTGGAGAAATGGGGCGTCGCGTTCTCCGACGATTTCGGATCGGGGAAGACGTTCGGCTGGTTCGGCCCCTTGTCGACGGCCGGGCAGCCGAGCTCGGTCAGCCACAGCGGCTTGCCGCGCGGCACCCAGGCGGTCGGCGTGCTGCTCTCCACGCCGCCCGGCCGGTCGTAGTGCGGGTTCGACCACCAGGACAGCAGGTCCTTGTAGCGGAACACCCAGGGCTTGCCGTAGGCGCCGTCGCTTATCGGCGTCCGCTCGCGGGCGAGCCGGTCGGCGCCGCTCGCATAGTACCAGTCGAAGCCCTCGCCGGAGGTGACGCCGGCCCGCAGCCCGTCGGGATCGTAGGGGTGCGCGAAGCCGTCCGGGTTGGTGCCGGCCTCGTCGCCGTCGCGCCAGTCCGCCAGCGGCATGTAGCAGTCGATGCCGACCGCATCGACGGCCGGATGCGCCCACAGCGGATCGAGGTGGAAGCAGACGTCGCCGCTGCCGTCGGCCGGCTGGTGGCCGAAATACTCCGTCCAGTCGGCGCCGTAGGTGATCTTCGTCGCGCCGCCGACGATCCCCCGCACCTGCGCCGCGAGGTCGCACAGCTCCTCCACGAACGGAAACGCGCCCGCGCCGTCGCGCAGCGTGGTCAGCCCGCGCAGCTCCGAGCCGAGCAGGAAGGCGTCGACGCCGCCGGCCGCGGCCGCGAGCTTCGCATAGTGCAGCACCAGCCGGCGATAGCCCCAGTCGCCATCCGCGCCGCCGAAAGCGATGGTGTCGCCGCCTGCCGTGAAGTCGCTGCCGTCGGCCCCGCCGCAGAACGCCGCGACCTGGCTGCGGGCCGCGCCGGTCTTGTCGGCGTTGCCGGGCCGGCCCGGTGCGGGATCGCAGGTGATCCTGCCGCGCCACGGATAGGGCGGCTGCGATGCCGCTCCCGTCCACGGATCGGCCAGCGCGTTGTCGGCCGCTATGTCCATCATCACGAACGGGTAGAGCGTGACCTTGAGGCCCCGCGCCTTGATCTCGGCGATCGCGTCCATCACGCTGCGGTCGGAGGGCGTGCCGCCATAGGCCGCGCCGCCCTGATAGCTGGAGACGAGGCCGGCGTCGGCCCGCTCCAGCCCCGAGACTCGCCAGTCCTGCGACAGCGACGCCGCGTCGTGGTGCGACACCTTGGGGCGGATCGTGCAATGCCCTGCCCTCAGGTCGTCGCCGAACCAGGTCACCACCAGCGCCACGTGCTCCAGTGCCGGGCACAGCGCCTGCAGCTCGTCGAGCGAGGCGACGAAGTCGCTTGCCGCATGCAGCACGTGCCGGTTCTCGGCGCTCACCTCGCCCGGCGAGGGCTGGCGCGTCACCACCGACGGAGACAACCCGTACTCGGTCGAGCCGGGGATCATCGCCACGGCGCGCACGCGGCCCGCCAGCGAGCCCACCGGCCGCATCACCTCGAACTGGAACTGCGGGATGCGGTTGCCGTAGTCGGCGAGCGGGAAGCGGTCCACCACCACATAGGCCGTGCCGCGATAGGCCGGCGTGTTGCCGCCGCCCTGCCGCGATTCGATGAGCGGGTCCGGCCCCTGCCCCTCGCTGCCGGGATAGAAGCGCAGCTCGACCTGGTCGAGGTCGAGCTCGCGCCCGTCCGCCCAGACTCGGCGGATGCCGGCCACCTCGCCCTCGCACAGCGCGAAGCCGACATTGGCGTAGTAGGAATAGGTGGTGACGCGCGGGCCGCCCTTGCCGCCCTGCCGCTCGGTGCGCGCCTCCTCCTCGAAGCGGGTGGCCCAGATCATCACGCCGCCGAGGCGGGCCGTGCCGTAGAGGCGCGGCAGCGGCACGCCCTCCTCCGCCGAGAAGGGCCGCGCGCCGGAGAGCCGCGGCCCCTCGTAGTGGCGGGTGGAATCGATCAGCGCCCGGTCGATCAGGTAGCCGGCGATGGCGCCCGCGGCCGAGCCGATCGCCGCGCCGACGGTGCCCAGCGTGCCGCCGATGAAGGCGCCGGCGGCCTGGAGGAGGATCGTTGCCATGGATGGGAATCAGCCGATGTCGGGTGGTGTACTTGGCGCCCGCGCCGGGAAGGCGAAGATGCCGGCGATGCGTCGGCGCCATTGCGGGACGAGGAAGGAGACCGTCACCGCCCTGCCCTCATAGGCATGGACGAAGCGGTCGGCCCCGAGCGCGATCGCCGCGTGCTTGGCCGGCAGATGCGGCCGCCAGCGGAACAAGAGCACCGCGCCGGCGAACGGCGCGTCCGCATCCGTCGTGACGAGATGGCGCCGGGCGGCGGCGAGCAGCCTGTCCTCGCCGCCGGCCTCCGCCCAGTCGGGCGCGTAAGCGCCGGGCCGCTCCGGCTCGTCGCCGTAGAGGTCGCGCCACACTCCGCGCACGAGGCCGAGGCAGTCGCAGCCGACGCCTCGCCGCGCGCCCTGGTGGCGATAGGGCGTGCCGACCCAGGCGAGCGCAGCCGCGACCACGCGCCCGCCATCCATCCGCTCGTCGCTCATGGCACCAGCGGCCCTCCGTCGAACGCGCCGTCCGGCGTCACGTAGGAATAGGCCGAATCGTTGCCCGGCAGATGCGGAAAGCCACGAAAATTTAGCGCGTTGGCGAATTTCGCCTTGCAGGTGGCGAAGCGCTTGTCGCAGCCGGCGACGACGCTGAAGGCGTCGCCCGGCACGGGCTGCGCGGCGAGCGAGGGCCAGATCACCAGCGTCGTGCCGGCCGCGTCGTGGCGGAAATCGACGACGCGCTCCGTGCGGCCGGCCGAGGCGCCGGACGTCCAGCTCAGCACGCCGTTGGCGAACCAGCCCGCCGCATAGGCGTCGAGACCTGCGACGACCATCTGGTCGTGGCCGTTGAAGGAGACGACCTCGCCGGTCGCCGTGAAGGTCGGCCCCGCCAGCCCGACGCCGCAGCGTGCGTCGCCCAGCTCGGCGTCGCAGCTCCGGCGCACCAGCCGGCCGCTGACGAGATCGAGGCCGCGGCCGAAGCTCTCCAGCTCGGCGACGAACCTGTCGTCGGCCCGCGTCATCTTGCCGATCGTGGCGCGGCTGAGCACGGCGAACTCACCCGGCTCGCGCCAGTTGACGATCAGCGTCTCGACCGCCGCGCCGTCATAGCGACCGTCGAGGATGTCCTTCTCGGTGATGCGGTCGGACGACAGCACGCCCTCGACGTCGGCGGTGTCGATGCCCAGTCCCTCCGACCGCCGCGCCTCGCTGGCCGAGAAGCCGGTCTCGGGCGCGAATTCGGTCCCGTCGAGGACGAGCGCGCGGTCGTGGTCGGTGAAGCCGAACACGGTGCCGTCGCGCAGCGACACGCGCCAGCAATAGCAGAGCGTCGTGACGGTCGCCTGCAGATGCGTGCCGAAGGCCGTCATGCGGGGATCTCGATCAGCGGGATGGTGGGGATGTGCCCGGCCTTGAAGGCCGAGAGGCTGGCCGAAAGATGCTCGGTGTCGAAGCGCACCGGCACGTCGAAGGCGAAGCCCGCCGTCACCGTCGCGCCCTCGCCCGGCGCGTGGCCCTCGGCGAAGGTCACGATGCCGGTCGTCGCATCGACGCCGAAATGCACGCCAAAGGTCCTCTCGGTCCCGTCGACCGCCACCCGCACCGTGCCTTCGGCCGGCTTGGCGATCGTCCGCACATAGGCGTCGTCGCCCTCGCCGTAGGTCTTGCAGAGCTGGAAGCCTCGCCGGCTGCCGTCGCCTGTGCCGAGCGCCTGGTCGGTCGGGTCGGGCTCGCGGTCCGGCCGCCCCGACCTCATGTCGAACGGGTCGCGGAAGCGGAAGCCGTGCAGGCTGCCGCGCCGCGCCTCGAAGAACGCCATCACCTCGTAGAGGTCGGCCAGCGAGCGCACGCCGGTGCCGGCGTCGTAGCGCCGCCGCGAGGCCGACAGGCGCGCGTTGCGCTTTTCGCGGCCGGAGGTGAGCAGCACGATCTCGTTGCGCCGCTCCGGCCCGCCGGTCGCGCCAAAGGAGATCGCGGTCGGAAACCGCACTTCGTGGAAGGATTGCAGATCGGGCATCACATGGTCCCGTAAGTGTCTGAATTCAGATCAGGGCGAAGCGAAAATGTCGGGTTTCGAGAACCGGAGCGGAGCGTACTTTTGGGTACGTGAGCACCGGAAGCGCAGAAAGCCGGCATTTGCAGCCCGCCCTCATCTGAATTCTACAGGGTCCGCATGCCGCGCCGCACGGCCCGCGCCAGCATTCCCGTCACCTGCGCCTCCGACTTGCGGAAGGAGGGCGCGTCGGGCGTCGAGACGTTGAACACGACGGTGACCGCAGCGCCGCCGGCGCCGGCGGCAACGCCGAGGCTGCCGTCCGCACCCCGGCGCAGCGGCAGGATCGCCTCCGCGCCGGCCTCGCCCATCAGGCCCATGCCGGCGCCCATCGGAAAATAGGTCGGCGCCGACACCACGCCGCCCGAGGCGAACGGCACGACCCCGCCCTTGGCGAAGCCGAACAGCCCGCCGATCCCCGACAGCAGCCCGGAAAACAGCGAGCCGGCGAGGCTCTGCAGCGGCTTCAGCCCCTGCTCCAGCGCCATGCCCGCCAGGTTGAGCGCGATGCGCCGCAGCACGTCGTCGAGGCTCTTGCCGCTGACGGCCGCGCTCTTCAGCGCGCCGGTCAACTGCGAGCCGAAGCTCTCCGACAGCCCCTTCAGATTTTCCAGCGCCTGCTCGAAGGGCGCCGTGTCCGCCCGGATCGGGACGGTGATCTCTTCCGCCACTTCAGCCTCTCCTGTCCTTCACGTCGGGAAACCGTTCCATCAGCTCGCCCAGCACGCCGCGGCCGGGCGCGGAGGACGGCGGCGCGACGGCGGCAAACGCGGCCGCCAGCTCGCGCGGCGTCATCGCCCAGAAATCGGCCGGCGACAGCCGCAGCCGCCCCAGGCCGAACGCCATCACGGCGTCCCAGGGAAAGCCGGCCGCCGGCCCGGCCGCGGCGTTCAAGGGTTTTGTGGGGCGCCCTCCCCGGCGCGGCCGAAGGTCTGCGCCAGCAGCTCCGAGACGATGCGGGCAAAGCCCGCCGCCCCGTCGTCGCAATCCATGCGGCCGACCTCCTCGTCGGTCACCACCGTGCCCGCGCCGCGCAGGCCGGCGCCGACGATGCGCATCATGTCGGTGGCGGAGAGCTTGCCCGTCGAGAAGCGCGCCACCAGCGCGCCGAGATCCTCGGCCGCGAACGCGCCCTCCAGCTCGGCCAGCGCGCCCAGCGTCAGGCGCAGCCGCATCTCGCGGCCGTCGAGGATGGCGGCCACCTCGCCGCGTCGCGCGTTCGCCACCATCACGCCGCCTCGAAGCTGATCGGACCGGCCGATTCCAGCGCGACCTCGAAGGTCACCTCGCCGTCGTGGTTGCCCGAATATTCGAGCGCGGTGATCTGGAACGGCCCTTCCACGATCCCGAAATCGGGGATGCCGAGCTGCCAGCCGACGATCGCACCGTCGAAGAAGTTCTGGCGGATATGCGCGTCCGACGCGGCGTCCTTGAAGATGCCGGAGCCGCTGACGGCGGCGCGCTGCACGCCGCTGCCGGCCAGCAGTTCGCGCCAGCGCCCGGCCGAATCCGCATCGGTCACGTCGACCGTCTCGCTGTTGAACGCCAGCTTCTTGGTCCTCAGCCCGGCGACGGTCAGGAAATCGCCCGTCCCGTCGGCGTCGAGCTTCAAGAGGATGTCCTTGCCCTTCTGGGCGACCATGAATGGCCTCCTTGTCGGTTGCTTTTTGTCTATGGATCGATACGGCGCCGCGCCGCTCTCCTTCTCCCCGTTCACGGGGAGAAAAACGCCAGTCACGCAGGTTCGGTGACGGCTCGGAAGCGCAGCAGCCCGTGATGCACGGTCAGGTCCTCGTCGAAGAGGATCTCGGAGAATTCCAGCCGCAGATTGGCGAGGTGGTGGCCGTCGAGCGCCAGGCCGGCATCGTGCAGGCGCGCCGTGATCGCGTCCATGATCTGGTGCGTCTCGGCCTTGCCCCTGCCCTTCGACCAGACATGCAGCGTCAGCAACTGCTCGGTGCCGCTCTCGGTGCCGGTGCTCCAGTCGTAGACGCTGGTGCGGCCGAAGGTGATGTAGGGAAACGGCACGTCGGCCGGCGTGTGGTCGTAGACGCGTGCGCCGCCCAGCTTCGCCACCAGCGCGGCGTCGCCGGCCAGGGCGGCATAGATCGCCTTCTGGACCTCAGCGGCGGGCGCGGTCATCGCGAAGATCCTCCATCCGGGAAGCGCCGTCGTCGGCGGGCCGCTGGCGCCGCGCGCCGTCCCGACCCGCCGGCCGGCGACTCAGCGCGACGTCCTCGGCGAGAGTGTGCGCACGCCACCGGAGCGCGCGCAACAGACCGTCGAGCGTGATCTGCATGGAAACCTTCATCGCCCTTTCTCCCTCGCCCGGCACACCAGGTAGCGGCCGGTCTCGTCGGGATCGTGCACCGAGACGACCTCGAAGACGCGGCCGCCGTGCGCGAGCCGCATGCCGCTCGCGAGATCGGCGCGGAAGCGCACCGTGATGCGGTGCGTCACCGTCTCCACCGTCTGGTCGGCGCCGAAGCGCGTCCCGGCCGAGACCGGCTCCACCCGCGCGAACAGCGTCGCGATCTCGCTCCAGCTTTCGGCGTGGCCGCCCAGCCCGTCCGCCGTCAGCGTCGCCTGCTGCAGCGACAGTTCGCTGCGCAGCGCGCCGGGATCGATGAAGCTGCCGTTCAATCGAGCCTCCGTGGCAGATAGGCCGACAGCAGCCGCCGGTATCCGTCGGGATGGGAGACCGGCTGGTCCTCGGCGCCGAAGCCCGCCCTGAACTCGTACCAGTGCGCCACCAGCGTCAGCACCGCGCGCTTCAGCAGGTCGGGCACGTCGGTGGCCGCCTCGCCGAAGCCGGCGGTGAAGTCGACCTCGACGCCGTTCATGGCGCGCAGGCCGGGCGGGCGCCCGGCGAAATGCAGCCGCGCCGGCCGCGACAGCGTGTCGAGCTGGTAGTCGCCCGGATCGACCAGCGAGGCCTCGCCCTCGCTGCCGTAGAGCGTGACGGAGGCGACCTCCCGCACCGGCCCGCGGCGCAGCAGCAGCACGCCGCTTTCCGGCACTGCGTCGACGGCGAGACGCCAGCCCTGTTCGAGCATGGCGAGGCCGATCGTCTGCTCGACTTCCTCGCGCGCGGCGCGGATGAGGCCGGCGATCAGCTCGTCCTCGCTGTCGTGGTCGATCCTGAGATGGGCCTTTGCGTCGGCGACCGAAACCGGCTCGGCCTCCGGCCCGGCTGTCCTGAACAGCGTCATGCGTATTCATCCGTTCGAGAAGAATGGGTGGCGGCCCCGGCGGGAGGGGGACTCCGGGGCCGCCGCGCGGGCGAAGGGGTAAACCGCCCGCGTGTCTGCCGAAGGATCCGCTAGGAAGCCGCGAACTTCAGGAGCTTGATGGCATTGAAATCCTGCACGCCGCCGCCGACGCGCTTCGTCGTGTAGAACAGCACGTAGGGCTTGGCCGAATACGGGTCGCGCAGGACACGCACGCCGGTGCGGTCGACCACCAGGTAGCCGCGGGCGAAGTCGCCGAAGGCGACCGGCGTCGCGGCGGAGCCGATGTCGGGCATGTCCTCGGCCTCGACGACCGGGAAGCCCATCAGCATGGCCCGGCTGCCGGGCGCCGCCGGCGGCTGCCAGACATAGTTGCCGTCGCCGTCCTTGAGCTTGCGGATGGCCGCCTGGGTCTTGCGGTTCATCACCCAGCTCGCGTTCTGGCGATAGCCGGCCTTCAGCGCGTAGACCGTGTCGATCAGGATGTCGGCCGGGTTGCTCGCCGGCCAGGCGCCGTCGACGCCGGTCGCCACGTAGCCGATCTTGTCCCAGGCCCAGCTTCCCTCCGCCACCTTGGTGTAGTGGAGGAAGCCCTCGGGCTTGTTGGAGCCGTCGCCGTTGACGAAGGCCGCGCCCTCCTGCTCGGCGAAGGCGGTCTCGATCTCGGCGGCGATCCACTGGTCGAGGTCGACGACGCTGTCCTCCAGCAGCGACGGCGTCGCCGCCGGCATGGCGTAGATCTCGGCCGTCGGGAACTGCAGCTCGTCCAGCGTCGGGCTGTTGGTCTGCGGCCGCGAAGCCGTCTCGGCCACCCAGCCGGTGGCCGCGCCGGTGATGGCGAACGGCTTCTTGAGCACGCCGGTCGAGACCTGGCGCACCGAGGCGATGGAGCGGATCGGCGAGATCAGCGCCAGCCGCCGGCCGATCTCGCGCTCGGTCTCGTCCGGCACGAGGTAGCCGCCGTCCGGGCCGGAGCCGTAGGACATCGCCTTGGCCTCGATCGTGCGCAGCGCGCGCTCGTCGCCGCTGCGCATGTAGGCCTCGAACGCCTCCTTGTGCTCCAGCCGCGCCGCTGCCGCTCCCGCATCGCGGCCGAGCGGCGGCCGTGCCTGCTTCAGCACGAGGCGGTCCATCGCCCGCTTGTGCTCGTCCAGCGCCTTGCCGATGCGCTCGACCTTCTCCGAGGTCACGACGTCGGTGCCCATGCGCGTCTCGATCTGCGCCAGCCGCTCGTCGTTGGACTCGCGGAAGGTCTCGAAGGTCGCCATGAACTCCTCGAAGGCCGCGCCGACATCGGCCGGCCCGGAATGGCTCTTGGTTTCCGGCGCGCCGGAAAATGTCGCTTCTGTCATGTCAGACGGTTCCTTTCCTCATCAGACGGGTGGCGCGGCGGATCGTGTCGACCAGCCGCAAAGCGGTGGATGCCGGGGCGCGGCGGCGCGCCTTGACGGCGCCGATGCGGGCCTCCGGCAGCATCGGGAAGGTGACGACCGAGATCTCCCACAGGTCGACCTCGAGGATGCGGCGGATGCCGGTCTTGGCGTCGGTGCGGGCACGCACGGCGCGAAAGCCGATCGACAGGCCGTCGAGTGCGCCCTCCCGCATCAGCGCGTGGACCTCGCGCGCCCTGGGCGCGCCCAGCGCCAGCCGGCCGCGCACATAGAGGCCGCGGGCGTCTTCGCGGATCTCGGCCCAGGTACCGATGGGAGCCGCCGGATCGTGCTGGTAGAGCATGCGCACGCCCGCCGCCCCGCGCCGCGCCAGCGAGGCGGCGAAGGCGCCGGCCTCGACCACGTCGCGGCCGAGATCGACCTTGCCGAACAGGCTGGCATAGCCGTCGAAGGTGCCGTCCGCCGCGACGCCGGCGAGCGCCACGCCAACGAACTTGCGCTCGTCGGGCGCCGTCATTCTTCCCGTCATGTGAAGGTTCCTCAGTCGCGGCCGGTCTTGGGCCGCCAGTGGTTGAAGGTGCGCCGGATCAGCCCGAGGCCCCACCAGGCGCACAGGCTCGCGGCAGCCGACCCCATCAGCATCAGCTCGGACGCGCCGAGCGTGCCGGCGAGGTCCAGCTCGGTGGCGATCTTCAGGCCCGCCGTGCCACCGAAGACGAGCCCGCAGGCGACGCCGACGGCGAAGCGAACCGCCGCCTCGCGGCGGTCGTGCGGCAGAATGTAGGCGAGCGAGATCGCCGAGCCGACCACCGCGCCGGCGCCCTTGGCCAGCCACAGCCAGGTCGTGTCGTTGTCGGTCATGAGAGGTCTCCGTAAGGGCAACCGGCAATCGGCAGTCGGCAGTCGGCAGTCGGGGTTCACTGCCGACTGCCTACTCCCGACTGCCGTATCCGACCGCCTCCCGCTTCTCCTCGTCGCTCAGGAACCCCGCCGCGCCGATACGCGCCCACAAGGCGTCGCGCTCGGCTGCCAGCCCCTCGACCTGGTCGGTGTCGAAGGAAAGCCGCAGGCGTTCGCCGAACACCGGCGCCAGCCAGGCCGAGAACTCGCCGGCCACGCGGGCCACCAGCGGCAGCACGGTCAGGCGGTAGAAGGAGCGGTTCGCTTCCTGGTAGTTGGAATAGGTGTTGTCGCCGGGGATGCCGAGCATCATCGGCGGCACGCCGAAGGCGAGCGCGATGTCGCGGCTGGCCGCATTGCGCGCCTCGACGAAATCCATGTCCTTCGGCGTCAGGCCCATCGCCTTCCAGTCGAGCCCGCCTTCGAGCAGCAGCGGCCGGCCGGCCTTCGCCGCGCCGGTATAGCCTTCTTCAAGCTCGGTCTTCAGCCGCTCGAACTGCTCGTCGGTCAGGTTGCCGCCCTCCTTCGGCGCATAGACGAGCGCGCCGGAGGGCCGCGCCGAATTGTCGAGCAGCGCCTTGTTCCAGCGCCCGGCCGCATGCGCCAGGTCGAGCGAGATCAGCGCCGCCTCCAGCGGCGGGAAGCCGTAGTGGTCGTCGAGCGGGTGGAACATGCGCAGGTGCAGCGCGCCCGGCCCGTCCTCGGACTTGAGCGCGATGCGGCGCTTCGCTCGGCCCGTGCCATGGTCGAGCGCCACCGGCCAGCCGTCGGCGTCGGTGACGACGCTGACGCGGTCCGGCCGCAGCAGGTGCATCTCGCGCGCCCCGGGGCCGGCGTCGACCAGCTCGCAATAGGCGTTGCCCGAGATCATCAGGTGCCCGTACAGCGCCTCCATGAAGCTCGCGCCCGCTTGCCGCTGGTTGGGCCGCGCCAGCATATCGAGCAGCGGGTGCCGGTCGAGCTCGGCGGCGTCCTCGTAGAGCAGCCAGCCGATGGCGGAAGCCGCTTCCGCGATCAGCCGCACCGAGCGGTGCGCGACCGGGTTGCGCATGAAGCCCTCGCGGGCGAGAGCGGCATAGTCGCGCCGCGTCCAGCTCGCCTCGCCCTGCAGGTGCAGGGCCACGAAGCCCGGCGCAACCGCCTTGCGTTCGCCAGGCGCCGTCGTTCCCGGACGCTTCGCCCAGGGCAAATTCCATCGCATGTCGTGATTTCCTCAAATGGGGCAGTCGGCAGTCGGCAATCGGCAGTCGAAAGAAGGACAAGCAGAAGGCCGAACTTTCGATCTGCCCGACTGCCTACTGCCGACTGCCGACTGCCCGTATCCTCGGCGCTCCCGCCGGCCGCAGCATCAGCTCCGTCAGCGCCCAGACCAGCGCGTCGACGCGGTCGGGCGAGCGGCCGCCGGAGAGGCCGTCCGGTCCGAAATCGCACATCTCGTCCTCAAGCGCCGGCATGCGCGCCGCATGGCGCACCCTGCCCTGCTCGTAGAGCGCGGCCACAGGCTCGGCGCGCAGCCATTTGCCGCGCCGCGCCCTGACCGCCTTCACCGGCACCAGCGGGTCCACCGTGCCGATGACGGTGGCGACCATGTCGCCGCCCTGGTTGATCTCGGCCACGATGCAGTCCGCCTCGTGGGCATGGTAGAGGCCGACCGCGCGCGCCGCCCATTGCGACGGCCCGGCATTGCCGATCGTCCCGTCCGCCAGCACGATGCCGCAGCCATCGGCCGCGAGCCCGGCGACGACGATGCCGCAGGCGGCCGAATGTGCGCCGCCCGAGGCCGGCGGGTCGACCGCCACCACGATGCGCGTCAGCGCGCCGAAGTCCGGCGTCACCAGCAGCTCGAGGCCGGCGCGCTTCCACAGCGCGTCCTGCCGGTCCTCGATCAGCTCGCCGTCGAGCTCCTGACGCCCCAGCCGCGTGCCGCCGTAGCGCGCCTCAACCGCCGCCAGGAAGCCCGGCGCGAGGTTGGCCGCGTTGCTGCCGGTCGGCATCCGCGACACCTTCACCGAAGGGTCGTCCAGCAGCCGCCGCAGCAGCGGCACCGGCTTCGGCGTCGTCGTCAGGAGCTGCCGCGGCGCCGCGCCCAGCCGCAGCCCGAACTGCAACATGTCGAACACCTCCCCGGCGTTTTTCCATTTCGCCACCTCGTCGCACCAGGCGGCGTCGAACTGCGGCCCGCGCAGGCTGTCGGGGTCCTCCGACGAGAAGATCGTCGCTACCGCCCCGCTCGACCAGACGAGGCGTCGCCGGCTCGGCTCGAAGCGCGGCCGCTCGCCGCGCGCGATCCGGCTGATGCCGGACGGCCCGTCGATCATCACGTCGCGCACGTCGGCGAGCGTCTCGCCGACCAGCGCGATGCGGCCGTAGCGTCCGGGTGCGTAAGGTGGGAAGCCGTGCACATGCGCGTTCACCCATTCCGCGCCCAGCCGCGTCTTGCCGGCGCCGCGGCCGCCCAGCACCAGCCAGGTCGCCGCCGCGTTGCCATGGGGATATTGCGGCCCGTGGGTCCTGAACCAGAACTCATCCGCCACCGGCGGCACCAGCCGCCCGGGCATCGCGATCCCCTGCGAGCTCAGCCGCGAATTCGTGGGCGAGCTCGACGATGCGGGCGTCGATCCTCCTGAGGATTTCGGCAATCTCGGCATCCGTCTTTTGTTGTTCTTCCTGCCTGGCCTGCCGGCCTTCATTGATCTCGGCGAGCTTCTCCAGCAGCCGCATGCGCGCCGTCAGCCCCTCGATCCGGGCCTTGTCGCGTCCGTCGCCCGGCGCCTCCAGTTCCGCCGTCTCGCGCACCAGATTGTCCATCAGCCGCGCGATGCGGGCGTCGAGGTCCGCGGCCGGGCCGGGCCTGCGCGCATCCCAGCCCTCGGCCGCCGCACGCGCGGCGATGCCGCGTACCGACAGGCCGGATGCGGCGGCCAGGCGCTCCGTGCTCGGCTCGCCGCCTTCGGCGAGCGCGCGCAGCGCGACCCACTTCGTCGCCGTCCGCAGCCCCGCACCGGCCATTGCCCTCTCCTTGCATCATGCAGATGCGAAAAAGGCCACGGCTGATCTGCGCGCGGCCCTTCCACCCGACCGGTCCCGCGGCCGGCACTCCTTTTTCAGGAGCCGCCTGCGCCGCGCCGGCCGCAATTCTTCGACGATGACAAAACCCTACAGGATCACCGTCACGGTGTCAAGAATAAATTCCTATCCCGGCGCAAAATTCGCGCGCTTACCATTCACGCCCATTTTCCTTGTCGCCGTCGCCCCATTCGTGGAATGATTATCAGGGGGTCGAGGGCGCGCGCCCAACAATTGCCCCAAGCCGATCCAATCTTCCGCTGGCCCCGCTTCTTCCGCTGGCCGTGTCCGGACCGAGTGCGCATGGAAAACCCGTTCGAGCCCAAGAAGTCGAAGTCGCCGCGCGCCACCTGGATGCTCGACCTCGACGCGTGGATCGATTCGACGCTCTACGATGCGGGCTTCCGCTTCGCCGAGTTCTGGGAGCGGCTCACCGTCTTCTTCCGCAGGTTCCAGTTCGACGGCTGGCGCCGGGCCGTCTTCGAGCTGCTCTCGGAAGGCTTCACGCTCGGCACCGCCGGCGCCATCCTGATGTTCGCGCTGGCCATCCCCGCTTTCGAGGAGACCAAGGGCGACTGGCGCAGCCAGGGCGAGTTCGCCGTTACCTTCCTCGACCGCTACGGCAACGAGATCGGCCAGCGTGGCATCATCCAGCGCGATTCGGTGCCCATCGACGAGCTGCCGCCGCATGTCGTCAACGCGGTGCTGGCCACCGAGGACCGCCGCTTCTACGAGCATTTCGGCATCGACTTCATCGGGCTGGCCCGAGCGCTCAGCCAGAACGTGCGCGCCAACGGCGTCGTGCAGGGCGGCTCGACGCTGACCCAGCAGCTCGCCAAGAACCTGTTCCTGTCGAACGAGCGCACCGTCGAGCGCAAGATCAAGGAGGCCTATCTCTCGCTGTGGCTGGAGATGAACCTGACCAAGAAGGAGATCCTCCAGCTCTATCTCGACCGCGCCTATATGGGCGGCGGCACGTTCGGCATCGCGGCCGCAGCGCAGTTCTATTTCGGCAAGTCCATCAAGGACGTCTCGGTCGCCGAGGCGGCGATGCTGGCCGGCCTGTTCAAGGCGCCGACCCGCTACGCGCCGCACGTCAACCTGCCCGCCGCGCGCGAGCGCGCCAACACCGTGCTCAGCGCCATGGTCGAGGCCGGCTACATGACCGAGGGCCAGGTGCTGTCGGCCCGCATCCGGCCGGCCACGCCCGTCGACCGCGATTCGATCGACAGCCCCGACTATTTCCTCGACTGGGCCTTCGACGAGGCCAAGCGCGTCGGCCAGCAGCACGGCCTGCGCAAGTTCGTCGCCCGCACGACCATCGACATGGGCATCCAGAAGGCGGCCGAGGAATCGCTCGAATACCACCTGCGCCAGTACGGCAAGCAGTACGGCGTGACCGAGGGCGCGATCGTCGTGCTCGACAACAACGGCGCGGTGCGCGCCATGGTCGGCGGCCGCGACTACGGCTCCAGCCAGTTCAACCGCGCCACCAAGGCGCTGCGCCAGACCGGCTCGTCCTTCAAGACCTATGTCTACACCGCCGCCATGGAGGCCGGGCTGACGCCCGAATCGGTCGTCTCCGACGGGCCGGTCGTCTGGGGCGGCTGGGCGCCGAAAAACTACGGCCGCAGCTATTCCGGCCGCGTCACGCTGGCCGAGGCGCTGGCCAAGTCGATCAACACCGTGCCGGTGCGGCTGGTGAAGGACTTCCTGTCGACCCAGAAGGTCGCCGACCTCGCCCGCGCGATGGGCGTCGAATCGGAGATCTCGCTGCACAAGACCATGGCGCTCGGCATTTCCGGCATGACCGTGCTCGACCAGGCGACGGGCTACAACACGCTCGCCGACGGCGGCTTTGCCGGCAACCGGCACGGCATCCAGCAGCTCGCCAATTTCTCCGGCGACGTGCTCTACGATTTCGAGCGCGACGAACCGGCGCCGCATCGCGTCGTCACCGAGAAGGCCGTGGCCGAGATGAACACCATGCTGTCGCACGTGCCGGAGTGGGGCACGGGCCGGCGCGCCGCCCTCCCCGGCCTCAAGTCGGCCGGCAAGACCGGCACCACGCAGGCCTATCGCGACGCCTGGTATGTCGGCTTCACAGGCAACTACACGGCCGCCGTCTGGCTCGGCAACGACGACTTCACGCCGACCCGCAACATGACCGGCGGCTCGCTGCCGGCGATGGTGTGGCAGCGCGTCATGGCCTATGCGCACCAGAACATCGAGCTGAAGCCGATCCCGGGCATCGACAACCCGCTGCCCGACGCGAAGGCGATCGCCGCCGCGGCCAAGGCCGCCAAGGGGGCGAAGGACGCGACCGCCGAGCGGCCGCCCGCGCTCACCACGGCCATGACCAAGTTCCTCAAGGACATGTCGCAGGTCTTCCGCAAGACCCCGCCGATGGAAGTGCCGCAGCACTCCGAGAAGCTGTCGTCGCTTTGAGGCAGGCCTTGCCCGCCGCGTGCCGCCGGCCGGCGGCCCCGTCCAGCCGGCGGGGGCTCGTCTTGTGCCCCGCGCGGCAGCGGGCTAGACGTTCGGACCCGTTTGTTTCAGCTCGCCCATGTTCCGAACGCTTTTCCTGACAGTGCTGGTGCTGGTCATCGCCATCGGCGGCGGCGCGGGAAGCGTATGGCTGGCGCTCAACGCGAGCGAGGGCATCGGCGCGGTGGCGATCGGCGGCTGGACCGCCTATCCCGACGTCGGCACCCGCAACGCCGACACCTATTCCAAGGCCCGCTTCGCGCGCGAGGGCGGGCTGGCGCTCGGCCGCGCCGAGGGCATCGCCTTCGCCGCGCAGCGTGATTCCGGCGGCGCGGCGCTCAGGCGCGAATGCACCTACACGATCGAGGGCGCCCTGCCCTCGGCCCGCTTCTGGACGATCTACGCCGCCGACGAGCAGCGCATCGTGCTGCCGCCGCCCACCCGCCGCGTGCCGGCGCTGCATTCGCTGGAGATGCTGCGTACGGTCGACGGCGCCATCAAGATCACCATCAGCAGCCATCCGGCGCCGGGCAACTGGCTGGGCGTCACCGGCAAGGGGCCGATGCAGCTCGTGCTCACCCTCTACGACACGCCCTCGGCGACGGCCGCGCGCGTGCTGGAGATCGAGCTGCCGCAGGTGCTGAGGACGGGCTGCGATGAATAGGCTCGTCTACGCCCTGCTGGTCGGGCTGGTCGGCGCCGGCATCGTCCACATCTCGGTCCTGTTCCTGCTGCCGCACTTCACCGAGCGGGACGCCTGGTCGCAACTCTCGCAGGTCTCAGACTTCTACACGCCCACCAGCATCACCGGCACGACCGCGACCACGCCGCTGATCCGCTCGGTCGACCCGCTGTTCTCGGCCGTCGCCTGCCGCTTCGACCTCGACGACGGCGTCGTCCACGTGCAGGCGCCGGGGCGCGTGCCGTTCTGGTCGATGTCGGTCTACGACCGCAACGGCCAGAACATCTTCAGCTTCAACGACCGGACCTCGGCCGACGGCAAGGTCAATTTCGTGGTGCTGACGCCGGCGCAGACGATCGAGGTGCGCAAGCAGCTCCCCGAGGAGTTCATCAACTCGGTCTTCGTGGAGTCCGACATCGACCAGGGGATCGTCGTGGTGCGCGCCTTCGTGCCGGACCGCACATGGCGGACGGCCATCGACGACTTCCTGTCCGGCGTCTCCTGCGCGCTGCGCTAATTCGCCTTGGGCGGGCGGTGACGCGACGATGCCGGGCTCGCCGACCCGCCGTCACGCGGCTTCTCGTAGCGAACGCCCGGAAAGATGACGATCGCGGCCGGCTTGTCCGGCCGCGGCGCAGCCGCCGCCGTCGCCTGCCGGCGACGGGATTCCAGTGGGATGATCTCCGCCATGACCTCGCGCTCTCCTCGGAGCTCGACGCAACCAACGCATCCAACGCGAAATCGAACCACACCGATAAGCGCAGCTTAGAGTTAACAGCTCACTAACACATTCGGTGCATATTTAGCGGAGCGTCGCGCTCCATCCTGGTTCGCGCCGCGTGTGCCAAGTCGCGGGTCTGTTGCGTGCGTCCAGATTTCCCAGTCCATGCCGCCGGGGAGGATAGCCTCTCCAAGTCCGACCGTCTGTTCCGGTCTGCCGTCACGGCCTATTGCTCGCTGACCCGGCCGACGGGCCGCGATGCCGCGCAGCTCGACGATCTGGCGCTGCCGCTGCTTCCCCTCGTCAACGAGGAGAGCAAGCGCTTCGCGGCGGCCGCGCTGTCGGAGACCTTCCCTGCCCCGCCGACGCTGCTGCGCCGGCTCGCCGATTGTCCGGTGGCGATCTCGGCGCCGCTGCTGCTGCGCTCGCGCGCGCTCGCCGACATCGACCTGATCGGCCTGATCGGCCGCAACGGCATCAGCCATGCGCGCGCCATCGCGCGGCGGCCGAGCCTCAACGGCAACATCGCGGCCCTCATCAACGCGCTCGGCATCGCCCCGCTCGGCGACGCGCCCGGCGCTCCGGCCGAATCCGTCCCCGCCCCGAAGGCCGCCGAGCGCAAGCCCGCCGGCGTCGCCGCCGAGGAGACGCGCGAGCAGTTGCGCGCGATGATGGAGCCGGCCCAGCCCGCAGCGCGTGCCGTGCGGCCCGACGGGCCGATCGACTGGGTGGCGGCGCATGCCGCCTATGCGCGCATGGTGGCGACCGGCATGACCGGCGTGGCCGCGCTGTTCCACACGGCGGTGGCCGACGCCTTCGACATGGGTTTCGAGGGTGCGCGGCGCATGATCGAGGACGAGGAAGGGGCCGGCCTCGCGACCGCCCTCAAGGCGGCCGGGCTGAGCGCGGCGGAAGCCTTCCTCGTTGCCGCTCTCGCCTTCCCGCCGCGCATCGGCACGACCGCGGCGATCCGCGACTTCGTCGACCGCTACCGCGCGCTCGACGTCGACGACGCCCGTCGGCAGGTCTCGGCATGGCGGGACAAGGCGCCGCGCAGCGTCGTGGTGCAGGACCAGCCCGCGGCCGCCGCAAATTCCGACGACAAGCCGGCGCCGGCGCGCAGGTCGCTCAAGGCGTCCTGAGCGGAACCAGCTCGGCGAGCAGCGCCTCGCCGACCTCGACCTCGACCAGCCACAGATCCGGGTCGAAGCGGGCCTCGCGTGCGATCCGGGCGCTTATCGCTTCCGCATCCGTGCCGCTCGCCAGCTCCGTGAACAGCCGGTCGGACGGCCGCGCCTCGTCGTAGCTCGTCTGCGGCGCCGGGCCGAACAGCCGCAATTCGCCGAGCCGCGAGCGCGCGACGACGAAGACGGCCCCCGCCTCGGCCGCGCCCCTGCGCTCGACGGCGGCAAAGCCGCCTGCGCCGAAGGCCCTGCGCACCAGCGCCGAGACCCAGAGTTCGGATGTCACCCTCATGCCGGCGCTCCCCGCGCGGATTCGCGGCGGCAGCAGACAGGCATTTCAACTTCGCCGCAAGGCGGCGGCGCTCATTCGGTCAGGCCGATCTCGCGCATCTTGGCGTAGACGGCCGCGTCCGGCTCGCCGGTCACCTTCAGCCCGAACAGCGACTGGAATTCCTTGATCGCGCCGCGGGTGCGCGCGCCGACGACGCCGTCGAGCTCGATCCCGTCATTGCCGAACGCCTTGAGCCCGGCCTGGATGCGCACGATCGTCGGGTCGGGCTCCTTGTAGCCCGCCTGCACCACCTTGCCGTCGCCGGTCGGCCGCGGCTGCGGCACCGGCACGTTGGAAGGGATCGTCACCGCCACCTTCTCGACCACCGGCTTCGCGGCCTCCGCCGCGGGTGCTGTCTCCGCCGCCTGCGCCCCGATGCCGAGCTGGCGCAGCAGCGCCTCGTCGACATGGCCGTTCGGCGTCATGCCGACCAGCCGCTGGTAGTGCTCTACCGCTCCCGAGGTCTGCGGTCCGGCCAGCCCGTCGACCTCGCCCTCGTAGAGCTCGAGCTTCTTCAGAATCTGCTGGACGAGCGCCACCTGCGGATCGCCGGCCGGCAGCGACGACGTCGTCTCGGGTCCGGTCTGCGCGGCCGGCTGCTGCGCGGCCGGACGCGTATCGGTGCGCGCGGCGGCGGGACGAGGCTGCGGCTTCGGAGCAGCCGCAGGCGACTCGTGCTGGATCAGCGCGCGCGTCGTGAAGAAGGCGCTGGTGTGCTGGTAGGGCTGATACCACAGCGCGTTGGCCGAGACGAAGGCCGTCGCCACGAGGAAGGCCGTGGTGCCGCCGACGAGCGCCGGCCGCGCCAGGATCGCGCCGCCGGTCAGCACGAGGCCTTCGCGCAGCAGCTCGCCCAGGCTCGACGGCTCTTCAAGCCGACTTGCGGATTTTCTCATCGAAGCCTCCGGTCTCGATCTTCGGCAAGCCGAGCGTGCGCGCGGCCGGGCCGCCGGGCGTCGCGTTGCGGATCGCCGTCGAGGCGCGGAAGAAGCGCACGAACAGGCGGCCGACCTCGTCGTCCGGGATGCCGATCCCGGTGTCGCGCACCGAGATGCGCACCTGATCCGGGCCGACGTCGAGCCCCACGACGACGCGGCCGCCGCGCGGGGTGAACTTGATCGCGTTCGACAGCAGGTTGATGATGATCTGCTGCCCCGCGCGGCGGTCCGCGCAGATCTCGCCGGTGCCCGGCGCCCCCTCGGCGATCAGGCCCAGCCCGTTCTCCAGCGCCTGCTGGTGCGTCATCGAGCGGCACAGCTCCACCGCCTCGCCGACGGCGAACGGCTCCGGCCGGATGCCGTAGGCGCCGGCCTCGATCTTGGAGACGTCGAGGATCGCGTTGACCACCGACAGCAGATGGCCGCCCGACTGGCGGATCAGGTCGACATATTCGCGCTGCCGCTCGTCGGCCAGCGGGCCGGCGATGCCGTGGATCAGCATGTCGGAGAAGCCGATGATGGAGTTGAGCGGCGTGCGCAGCTCGTGGCTGACGGCGGCGAGAAAGCGGCTCTTGGCGACGTCGGTGCTGTCGGCCGCCGCCTTCGCCTCGGCCAGCGCGTCGCGCAGGGCCGCCAGCGCGGAAGCGTCGCGCAGCAGCACGCGAGCCTCGCCCCGGGACGCCGGCGCGAACTCGGCCTCGAACAGCCTATAGCTGGACGCCCTGCCCTGCTCGGCCACGCGCAGCCGCATCTCGCAGGCGCGGCGCTCGCCGTGCCGCAGCGCGCCGCCGGAAGCGGCGAGGAAGGCGACCCGGTCGGCCACATGCACCCTGTCGAGCAGCGCCGAGCCGTTCAGCAGCTCGACGGGCAGGCCGAGCGCGTCGGCCGCCGCCTGCGTGGCCGAGACGATCTCGCCGCTGGGCGCGAGCGCGAGCAGCGCCTGCGCGAACGGTTCCTCGGCCGCGGCCGCGCCGGGGATCGTCGCCTCGGTCTCCGACATCAGCCCGCGCAGGCGCGGCCAGGAGAAGCCAGCATAGAGCAGCGGCGGCAGCCATTGCCATGCGCCGCCCGCGTCCGTTCCGACGGCGAGCGCGATGCCCAGCCCGAGCGCGGCAAGTGCCGCGCCGATCCCGGCCAGCGCCGCCTTGCGGCTCCTGCCGATCCAGCAGGCCTCGAAGCCGAGCGCCGCGCTCATCAGCGCGAGCGGCGAGGCCGGGCCGAAATAGGCGATCGCCGTGGCCACCCCGGCGACGGCGAAGGCAAGCGCGATGCGCTCGGCCTCGACGCGGCTGCCGCGCAGCGAGACCGCGAGCGCCAGCGCCCAGGCGACTGCCGCGACCGCGCTCGGGACGGCGAGCAGCAGGCCGACGCCGGGCACCGGGGCGAAGGCGAGCGCGATACCGGTGGCGAAGGGCGCGGCGAGCAGCACGGCGATCAGCCGCGACTGATGCTCCCGCTCGGCGGCCGCGCCCACGCGCGGATGCACGAGACGGTCGCAGGCGGCCAGCAGCCCCGCCGGGACGTCGCTCAATCTGGCAATCGCAGCACTCACTCAATGCACTCGCTGGGGCACTCGACGGGGCACTCACGGAGGGCCGACCGACAGGGCCGACCTCGTCGGTCCGAAACTCTCATCCAGCCTTTAATGAATGGATAAATGAGCGGCGTCCGCGCCGCCCGCCGGAGCCCAAAACCCCCTCCCCGGACGGTTTATGACACCCGTTTTCCCCGCATGGTAAACGGACCGTAAGGCCGCGGCGGGTGGCGCGAGGTGACCCGCCCAGCCTCTCCATGCCTGGGATATCCTCGAAATCACCAATCCCTTCAACAACTTGCATGATTGACGAAGGCTTGCCGGAACCGTTCGGATGCGATCCGCATTCGAGTCGAAGGCCGACCGCTAAAATTTGAATCGAATCCGCGTCAAATGCGCCCGGTCCGGGCAATCGGTCCTTCGGTGGCCCGGCCTATGGTGGCGTGCAGAGGGGACATTCGTCCGGCAAGGCGATCGAGGGACGTCATGGGATTCATCATCAAATCCATCTTCTGGCTGTCGCTGGTACTGCTCGTCATCCCGTTCGGCACGGGAAGCGGTAGCCAGGGGGAGGCCGTGAGCCCGGTCGAGGCGCTGGTCGCCGCCCGCGGCGCCATCCAGGACGTCGCCGGCATGTGCGCCCGCAAGCCCGACGTGTGCGAGACCGGTAAGGCGGCGCTGCATACGATCGGCGTCCGTGCCCGCGAGGGTGCCAAATTCGCCTACGAGGCGCTCGACAGCCGCTACGGCGAGGATGGCGCAACCGCCGCCGCGCCGCGCGACCAGGTTGCCGACGTGATCGCCACCGGGTCGGTCGCCCCGGCCCGCTGAGCCCGGACGCCGGGTCGCAGGCGCGCCCGGCCTTTTTTCGTGACGCGGCGGCCCGCCGGCACTATATCCGTGCCGGGATGACCAGCATCGACGCCATCAGCCAGGATTTCGCCTTCCTCGACGAGTGGGAAGAGCGCTACCGCTACATCATCGACCTCGGCTCGGGCCTCGAGCCCTATCCCGAAGAGTTCCGCGACGACACCCACAAGGTGCCGGGCTGCGTCAGCCAGGTCTGGCTGCATGTCGAGCACGGGCCGGGCGACGACCCGGTGCTCACCTTCCGCGGCGATTCGGACGCCCACATCGTACGCGGCCTGGTCGCCATCGTGCTTGCCCTGTTCTCCGGCAAGCGCGCGAGCGAGATCCTGCGCGTCGACGCGGAGGCCGCGCTACGCGCGCTCGGGCTGGAGGAGCACCTGACGCCGCAGCGCGCCAACGGGCTGCGCTCGATGGTCAAGCGCATCCGGCAGACCGCCGAGGCCGCCACACGCAGCCATTCGACCGCCTGAACCCGCCTCATAGCGTCGGCCGGTAGCCTTCCGTGCCCCAATGCAGGATATGCCGCGGCGCCTGCCGCGCCGGCGGACGGTAATGCCGGCTCAGCGCGGCCAGCGCCGTCTTCAGCACGACCTTGGCCGAGCGCACCGGCCAGCCGCGCTCCTGCTCGACCAGTTCGAGCCCCTTGAGGAAGCAGCAGACGTCGAGGAGGACGCCGGAGAGCTCCGGCCCGACGGCGACGAGCGCCTTCTCGACCCGGATGCGCGCGGCAAGCGCCGCATCGGTCAGGTCGGCGATGCCGCCGCGGCCGTCGCGGCGGCCCGAGGCGACCGCCGCCTGCCAGTTGGCGCCGAGCCGCGGCATCATCTGGCCGCGCGTATAATCGGCCCGCAGCCTCTCGCCGGCCGCCACCTCGTCGTCGTCGAGCAGCCGGCGGCCGTTGCGGTCGAGACGGCGCGCGATCGAGCGCAGCGGCGATTCGTCGAGATTGACGACGGCGCGCTGCGGCCCCTCCCCGGTCTCCACCTCGCACGCCTCCAGCGTCCTGTGCTGGGCGAGGAAGCCGTCCGCGCCGGCCTCGGCCCGGCGCCTGTTGGCCGTGCCCGCTTCCGTGATCGCCAGCCGGCCGCCGTCGCGCCGGCATAGCCCCTGCGCGACGAGGCCGTCGATCACGGTCTGCACGGTGCCGATCACCCCGCGCCCGCCGCCGTCGAGCAGCACGCGCCCGGCCGCCGCGCCGTCGCGGATGCCCGCCTCGCCGCCCGCGAGGAAGCGCAGCACGCGTTGCATGTCCCTGTCGGTCATTCTGCCTCGGCTCCCGGCTTCGATTGCGTCAGAGGCGATGGCCGCGGAAGGCGGCGGCCACGACCCGTTCCATGCGTACCACGATCGCGTCGGCGTCCTCGTCGTCGCGCAGATCCTCGATCGTGTGGCAGGCGTGCATGACCGTGGTGCGGTCGCGCCCGAAGCCGCGGCCGACCTCGCCCATCGACAGGCCGAGCACGACATGGGCGACATACATGGCGATCTGCCTCACCCGCGAAACGTCGTCGGCGCAGCGCCCCGGCCGCCGCAGTTCCTTGCTGGGGACGTTGAAGAAAGCGGCGGCCAGGTCGATCACGCATTCGCAGTTCGCCAGCACGCGCTCGTCGCTCGTCTGGCGTCCGTCGGCGGAGGCTGGCAGGACATCGGAATCGAGCTCCTCGTCCGCCTCGTCCCGACACATCCCCGCTGCCGCAACCCTCTTCATCATGCTCCTCCGGTATAGGAATTTCTTCTTATATCGGAGGCAGCCCGGACTGTGAACAAAAATAGAACGAAGAATAGGCATGGCCTGCATCAAGCCGTTGGAACGGCAGCGCTTTCCCGCTTCTCCCCATTCCGCAGCGGCTGAATCTATCCACCGCCCGCGCCGCCGCCCGGATAGTCGCACGACAATCCGGAGCACGGGCCATGGACCAGATCAGCAGCGAAATCGCCACCTTCCAGGAAAGCAAGCGCCGCGCGGCGGCGGAGGCGCGGCAGACGGCGGCGCTGCAGCTCGCCTGCGGGATCGACCTCGCCGCGGCGCTGGCGATGCCGTTGGCGGCTCGGGCCGGCATGATGGCGCGGCTGGCGCGCCGGCTGCGGCGCGAACGGCAGAAGGGCCTGTCGCGGCACTGGGGCTACGACCTCGACCGCCACATCGCGCTGAAGCAGGCCTTCGACCGCCTTCGCGGCGCAAACGAAAAGGGCGGCGCAAGCGCCGCCCCTTTTTCCCTGTCGGGCTCCTGAAGCCGGCTCAGCGGCCGCGCCGCTTGCGGCCCAGGCCCATCTTCTTGGCGAGCTGCGAGCGCGCCGCGGCATAGTTCGGCGCGACCATCGGGTAGCTCGGGTCCAGACCCCACTTCTCCCGGTATTCCTCGGGCGTCAAATTGTAGTGGGTCATCAGGTGGCGCTTCAGCGACTTGAACTTCTTCCCGTCCTCCAGGCAGACGATATAGTCGTCGAACACCGAGCGCTTCGGATTGACGGCGGGCTTCGGCTTCTCGGCCGGCGCCGGCTCGGCCGCTCCGCCGACGCGCGCGAGCGCGGCGTGAACGTCGGCGATCAGGTTCGGCAGGTCGCCGATCTGGACCGGATTGTTGCTGACATAGGCGGCCACGACGTCGGCCGTTAGTTCGATCAGAGTTCCGTCACTCTGCAGGTTGCTGTCTGACTCGCTCATGTTTTGGGGCCCCAATGTACAATCTGAAAGGATTGCTGCTTTCCCCGCCCGCGGGCAGGAAGCGTTCCGAAACGCGTCTTGCGCATAATTTATTATGATTCGTACCGCTCGCCCCTCATGCGACAGAGCGGGGCGACTGTCAAATGTTTGTTGCAATAAAACGGGCGGTGTTCACATATTGACCTGACAATACAAACTCCGGTCAAGTTAAGGTTCTATAAAACATACCGTTTCGATGTGACAAGTTACGAGAAGCTTCCGCGATGCTGGCTCCAGCTTCCGGGAGGCCGTCCGCCCATCCCCGGACCAGGCGGGCCGGGGCGCCGCGCGAGCGAGATGTGGATTGTCGCGCGCGGCCGGAAACTGCCCCTTTGCGCAGAACGCCGGCCGGTGCAGATTGCGCCGCCGCCGGCCGGCGCGGCCTCAACGGAAGTGCGCGATGTTCCTCATCGAAGTCTATCTCGACAGGTCGCCGATCGAAGGGATCGGCGTCTTCACCAAGCGCCCGATCGCCAGGGGCGAGCTGATCTGGAAGTTCGATCCGTTGATCGACAGGCACATCCCCGTCGACTTCTACGAGGCGCAGGAAGGTCCGCTGAAGGCCTTCCTCGACCGCTACTGCTATCCGAGCAGGGACGATCCGAACTACATCGTCTACGAGGGCGACGATTCCCGCTACATGAACCATTCGGACGACCCGAACTGCGACATCTCCGACGAGAAGGCGATGTATGCCCTGCGCGACATCGGCGTGCGCGAGGAGCTGACCTGCGACTACGGGATCTTCTTCAACGGCGCCGGCTTCGAGCTGCTGGGCGAGCGCTAGAGCATTTCCAGCAAAAGTGCGGAGCGGTTTTGCGTCCGGAAATGCGGCTTGAAAAAGAGATAGAACGGTCCTGCCTATTCCGTGAAACCAGCCGCTCTCGACGGCCCGCCCTCAGTCGGGAATGGCCGGCACGGCCTTGAGATAGGCGGCGATCGCCGCACGGTCGGTGTCGGGCAGCTCCGCCGTGTTGAGGATCACCTCGGCCATCGCGCCGCCGGCCGAATCGAAGTCCGGCGTGAAGCCGCTCTTCAGGAACTCGGCGATCTCGTCCTCGCTCCAGCCGCCCGCCTTGGTGCCGCCCGGCGTGATGTTGGGCACCTTGCCCGGGCCGGCGGCGGCCGACGCGCCGGCGAGCCAGCGCGCGGTGTCGAGCCCGCCGGCGAGGTTGCGCGGCGTGTGGCACTCGCCGCAATGGCCCAGCGCCTCGACCAGGTATTGCCCGCGCGCGACGGCCGGCGACGGGTCCTTCAGCGCGACGACCGGCTGCGTGTCTAGGAACAGCCGCTTCCACAGGCCGAGCCCGCGCCGGACGTTGAAGGGGAAGCCGAGCTCGTGCGCGGCCGCCCTGCCCTCGACCGGCGGCAGCGTCGTCATGAAGGCGTAGAGATCGGCCGCGTCGGCGAGCGTCATGCGCGCGTAGGACGTGTACGGAAAGGCCGGGTAGAGATGGGTCCCGTCCGGCGTCACGCCGCGCATCAGCGCGTTGGCGAAATCGGCGAACGACCAGCCGCCGATGCCGTCGCGCGGGTCGGGCGAGATGTTGGGCGCCACGAACCTGCCGAACGGCGTGACGAGCGCGACGCCGCCGGCGAGCCGAAGCCGCGCCTCGCCGGTCGCGCCGGGCGCGGCATGGCACGAGGCGCAGCCGGCGGCCGCGAAGACCTGCTCGCCGCGCGCGGCGTCGCCTTGGGGTGCCGCGGCGAGCGCGGCAGGATCGAGCCGCGTCGGCGCGCTGGCGAACCACAAGGCGAAGGCGGCAGCGGCGGCGACCGCCGTCGCCCCCAGGACGGGCGCGCGCCAGCGCATGGGGTGCGCTAGAGCCGGTATTTCTGGTGGCAGGCCCCGCAATTGGACGCGACCGCGCCGAACACCTGCTGGAAGGACTGCACGTCCTGCGGCTTGGCCGCGGCTGCGGCCGCCGCGTCGGCCTTGAACTTGTCCATGGCCGCCTTGAAGCCCGCCATGTCCTCCCAGATCTTCGGCGACGACTTGGTGTCGCCCTTGTCCGAGCCGGCCGGCCACAGCGCGTCGACATCCGTCTCCATCGCGTTGGCGTTCATCTTCTCGAGCTCGGCGAGAACGGTGGCGGCATCGAAGGGTGCCTTGCCCTGTGCGATCGGGGCCAGAACTTTCATTTCGGCCGAACGGTCCTTCATGATCTCCTTGCGGTCGGCAATCGGATCGGCGCTGGCGGCCGTGACTGCCGCCAGCATGGCGGCGGACACGACGAGGGCTGGCAATCTCATGCGGTTCTCCTGTGGACGGTTCGCACGCCGGGAGGCGGCAGCCGATCTTGGCCGAAAGCCGGGCACGGAGAAGTCAAATCCGGCAGGCGGGGCTTCACGCTTTGGTGATCGCCGCGGGCTGCCTACAAAGCAGAAGCCCCGCCGGTGGCGGGGCTTCGATCGAGCGCCGGAGCGCGGCTCAGCCGCGCGCCTTCTCGTAGCATTCCAGCACGTAGTCCCAGTTGATCAGGCTGTCGATGAAGGCCTCGAGATATTTCGGCCGGGCGTTGCGGTAGTCGATGTAGTAGGAATGCTCCCACACGTCGACGCCGAGGATCGGCTTGCCGCCGTGGACGAGCGGGTTCTCGCCGTTCGGCGTCTTGGTGATCTCGAGCTTGCCGTTCTTGACCGAGACCCAGGCCCAGCCGGAGCCGAACTGGGTGGCGCCGGCATTGGCGAAGTCGGCCTTGAACTTGTCGTAGCCGCCAAGGTCGCTGTCGAAGGCCTTCTGCAGCGCGCCCGGCAGCTTGTTGCCGCCGCCGCCCTTCTTCATCCACTTCCAGAAGTGGACGTGGTTGTAGTGCTGGGCGGCGTTGTTGAAGAGCCCGGCGTTCTTGCCGTAGGACTGCTTGACGATCTCCTCCAGCGACAGCTTGTCCATGCCGGCCTCGGCGGCAAGCTTGTTGCCGTTGTCGACATAGGCCTTGTGGTGCTTGTCGTGGTGATATTCCAGCGTCTCCTTCGACATGTAGGGCTGAAGCGCCTCGTAGTCGTAAGGCAGGGCGGGAAGTTCGAATGCCATGGCGGTGGTCTCCCTGAAACTTCATCAACAATCGTCGGCGGCAGCCGTTTGGCGCGGCCAGAATCCGTCAACCGCGGGGCTTATATATGGTTCGCCCCGCGCGCCTCAACCTGTCGGCGTCGAATGCGCCCAGGCCCAGTAGAGATCGCGCAGTTTCTTGGCGACCGGGCCCGGCTGCATGTCGCGGTCCTCGATGCGGACGACCGGCACGACCTTGGAGTGGTTGCCGGTCGAGAAGATCTCGTCGGCGCCGAGGAAGTCGGCGACCGACAGCGTCGCCTCGGCCACCTCGAAGCCGGCCTCCTTCAGCAGCAGCATCGAGCGCTGCCGGGTGATGCCGGCGAGGAAGGTGCCGTTGGCCGCCGGCGTGAGGGCGCGGCCGTCCTTGACGATGAACACGTTGGAGGAGCCGGTCTCGGCGACGTTGCCGAGCATGTCGCGCACCAGCGCGTTGTCGAAGCCGCGGCTCTTGGCCTCCATGATGATTCGGCCGTTGTTGGGGTAGAGGCAGGCCGCCTTGGCGTTGGTCGGCATCGTCTCCAGCGTCGGGCGGCGGAACGGCGAGACCGTCAGCGAGAAGCCCGACGGCGGCATCATCGGCGCCTCGTAGAGGGACAGGCAGAAGCGCGTCGTGGCGGGATCGGCCGGCACGCCCATGTAGCCGCCGTCCTCGGCCCAGTACATCGGCCTGATGTAGATGGCGGTCCGGCCGTCGAACTTCTTCAGCCCCTCCCAGGTCAGCCCGACGATCTCCTCCGGCGTCATCGTCGGCTCCAGGCCGAGCGCGCGCGCCGAGGCGTTGACGCGGGCGGCGTGGAGATCGAGGTCCGGCGCCACGCCCTCGAACCAGCGGGCGCCGTCGAAGACCGAGGAGGCGAGCCACATGACGTGGCTGCGTGGCCCGACGATCGCCACGTTGCCCTCGTGCCAGCTGCCGTCGACATAGGTCCATGTGGCGGAGGAAGCAGGTCTCGCCAGGCTCATCTTCGGCTCCCTTTTCCGTTCGTCCTGCCGTCATTCGACAGGCCCGCGTGCCGCAGGTCAATGCCGCTGCGCGCCAAACGGCTGGGCCAGCCGCGTCCTGCAACTTGACCGCGAATGGCGCTTGCGTTCAATTCGGGCGCCCGATCGGAAGCCCTCATGAACCACTCCGCCTATGTCTTCGATGCCTACGGCACGCTGTTCGACGTGCACGCCGCCGTGCGCCGCCACGCCGCCGAGGCGGGGCCGGAAGGCCAGCTCCTGTCCGAGCTGTGGCGCGCCAAGCAGCTCGAATATTCGTGGACGCGCACCCTGATGGGCGCCTATGCCGACTTCTGGAAGCTGACGGAGGACGCGCTCGACTACGCGCTGGCCAAGGTGCCGTCGGTGCGGCGCGACCTGCGCGGCAAGCTGCTCGACGCCTACCGCCACCTCGATTGCTATCCCGAAGTGCCGTTCGTGCTGAAGGCGCTGAAGGCGGAAGGCGCGCGGCTGGCGATCCTCTCCAACGGCTCGCCGGCGATGCTGGAGGCGGCCGTCCGCTCGGCCGCGCTGGAGCCGCTGCTCGACGGCATCTTCTCCGTCGACGAGGTGCGCCGCTTCAAGACCGACCCGTCCGTCTACGACATGGTGACGACGGCCTGGCGGCTCTATCCCGGCAAGGTGTCGTTCCATTCCTCCAACAGGTGGGACGTCGCCGGCGCGCGCAAGTTCGGCTTCCATACCGTGTGGATCAACCGCACGGGCCAGCCGGACGAATATCGGGACCTTCCGCCGCACCTCGTGCTCCCCTCGCTCGAAGGCATCGTCTGAATTCGGCCTCTTCGCGGCGTTAGCGGTTCATTCACCATGGCCGGGGCACCATCGGCCTGACAGCCAGCAACCCGCCGAAGCGGCAGCGGCTGCGGGAACCCCGCATGCTGCACGGCCGTTCATTGGCGGGAATCGACGGGATCATCATGAACGACACGCATTCGACCTCGACCTTCACGCGCCGCAGGCTGCTCGGAGCGGCCGGCGCCGGCGCCGCCACCCTCATCATGGGCGGCTGCGCGACCAGCCGGGTCCAGACCAGCAGCGTCACGCCGCCTCCGCCCCCGGCCGCGCCGGAGGGCTACCGGGCCATGTATGCCGAAATGGTCGACGACGGCTTCGTCGTGCCGGCGATCCCGATCGAGCGGGTCAACCAGGAATTCTACCGCCAGGTCGTGCCGGACCCGACCGGCGAGCGGCCGGGAACGGTGGTGGTCGACACCAGCTCGCATCACCTCTACCTCGTGCGTGAGAACGGCGAGGCGCTGCGCTACGGCGTCGGCCTCGGCCGCGAGGGCTTCGCCTGGGCCGGCCGCGCCGTCATCCAGTGGAAGCAGAAATGGCCGAAGTGGACGCCGCCGGACGAGATGATCGGCCGCCAGCCTGAGCTCGCCAAGTACAGCGCCGCCAATGGCGGCATGCCCGGCGGCCTCGACAACCCGCTCGGCGCGCGCGCGCTCTACCTGTTCCAGGACGGCGAGGACACGCTCTACCGCCTGCACGGCTCGCCGGAATGGTGGTCGATCGGCAAGTCGGTGTCGTCCGGCTGCGTGCGGCTGATGAACCAGGACATCATCGACCTCTACGACCGCGTGCCCAACAAGACCCCGGTGCTCGTCACCGCGCTCGCGCGGACGGTCTAGTTCCAACAGTCAGGCGGAAAACCCGGCCTGACTGTTGGAACCGTTGATTTCGTTCCCGATTTGCACTAAGTTCCAACACTTGCTGGCTCTTTTCCTGTCGAGTGTTGGAACTTGGTGGATTTCGTCGAACTGAACAACGACCAGCGCCGCGAGCTGATAAACACGCGGCAACGCTTCGAGGCGTGGCAGGAGGCAGCCGCGAACGAGCGGCGCTACCGCGGCTCCCTCGTCTGGTCGCAGACAAAGGGAACGGACTACCTCCTCAAATCCTACTACGACGAGCAGGGCCGACGCAGGCAGACTTCGCTCGGGCGCCGCAGCGCGGAAACCGAGGAGGTCAAGCAGCGCTTCGACGAAGAAAGGGCCAAGGCAAGCGAAGCGCGCCAGCAGATCGAAGCGGCGCTGGCGCGGCAGGCGGCGATCAACCGAGCCCTCGGACTCGGACGCATCCCGCAAACCCCCGCCCGAATCCTGCACGCGCTCAACAAACGCGGGCTGCTGGGGACGGGTCTGCGCGTTGCCGGAACGAACGCCGTCTACGCCTACGAGGCAGCCTGCGGCGTGTTTGTCGATCCCGGCATCACGGCAACGAACGACATCGACCTCCTGCTCGATTCCCGTTCCCGGCTCCATCTCGTCGTCGACGCGGAATTCGGTGGCAACGATCTCGTTCAGATCATCCAGGGCTCGGATCGTTCCTTCAAGCGCTCGGCAAACCCGTTTCGCGCCAGCAATGGCGAGGGCTACCTGGTCGACCTCATAAAGCCGGTGCGTAGTCCTCCCTGGGCGGAGGCGCCGCGTCCGGTCGGAGAGCAGGAAGATCTCGAAGCCGCCGAAATCGAAGGGCTCGTCTGGCTGGAAAACGCAGTGCCATTTCGTCAGATGGTGATCGACGAACGCGGCTTTCCACTCTGGATCGTCGCTCCCGATCCGCGGGTGTTTGCAGTCCACAAGCACTGGCTTTCCAAGAGGCCCGAGCGCGAGCGACCGAAGGCCCGCCGGGACCATGCTCAAGCCGCGGCAGTAGCGGAACTGGTGAGGACATTCCTGCCACACCTGCCGTTCGACGCACCGGAACTGCAGGTCCTGCCCAAGAAGGTCGTCAACGACTTCCTGGCGGAGTTCCCGCTACCCGCCTAGCGTTTCAGGCTGCCGAGGATGCCGCGCACCAGCGCGCGGCCGAGCGAGGAGCCGACCGAGCGCACGACCGACTTGAGCGCGGCTTCCGTCACCGACTGCCGGTTCGAGGTGCGCGGCGCGCTCGTCGTGCGGGTCGAGCGGCGTTGCCGGTACTCCTCCTCGACGCGGTCGTCGCCGCGTCCGCCGAAATCGGGCAGCGTCCAAGGACCGCTCCTGCCGCCGCCCGAGGACGGGGCCTGGGCGCGGGCGTCCTCCTGCGCCTTCGCCGCATCCGCGGTGCGCTTCTGCAACAGCTCGAAGGCCGATTCGCGGTCGACCGTCTGGTCGTACTGGCCGGCGACCGGGCTCGCCGCGATGATGCGCCGGCGCTCCTCGTCGGTGATCGCGCCGATGCGCGACGAGGGCGGCCGGATCAGCGTCCGCTGCACCATCGAGGGGATCGCCTTCGCCTCCAGCAGCGACACCAGCGCCTCGCCCGTGCCGAGCTGGGTGATCGCCTCGGCGCAGTTGAAGTCCGGGTTGGGCCGGAAGGTGTCGGCGGCCGTCCGCACCGCCTTCTGCTCGCGCGGGGTGTAGGCGCGCAGCGCGTGCTGGATGCGGTTGCCGAGCTGGGCCAGCACCGTCTCGGGCACGTCGAGCGGATTCTGGGTGACGAAGTAGACGCCGACGCCCTTCGAGCGGATCAGCCGTACCACCTGCTCGACGCGGTCGACCAGCGCCTTCGGCGCCTCGTCGAACAGCAGGTGCGCCTCGTCGAAGAAGAACACCAGCCGCGGCTTGTCGGGATCGCCGATCTCGGGAAGCTGCTCGAACAGCTCCGACAGCAGCCACAGCAGGAAGGTCGCGTAGAGGCGTGGGTTCATCATCAGCTTGTCGGCGGCCAGCACGCCGATCGCGCCGCGCCCGTCCGGCGTCGTGCGCATCAGGTCGGCGATGCGCAGCGCCGGCTCGCCGAAGAAGTTCTTGCCGCCCTGCTGCTCGAGGATCAGCAGCGAGCGCTGGATGGCGCCGACAGAGGCCTTGTTGACGTTGCCGTAGCGGGCGGCGATCTCGTCGGCGCGCTCCGCCACGTTGGCGAGCAGCGCCTGCAGGTCCTTCATGTCGAGAAGCAGCAGCCCCTCCTCGTCGGCGATGCGGAAGGCGATGTTGAGCACACCCTCCTGCGCCTCGGTGAGGTTCATCAGCCGCGACAGCAGCAGCGGTCCCATCTCCGACACGGTGGCGCGGATCGGATGGCCCTTCTCGCCGAACAGGTCCCAGAAGATCACCGGGTACTGGCGGTACTCGTAGGGGTCGAGCTTGATCGTGGCGGCGCGCTCGCGCAGGAAATCCTTGTCGTCGCCGGCCATGGCGATGCCGGACAGGTCACCCTTGATGTCGGCGCAGAAGACCGGCACGCCGGCGTCGGAGAAGCCTTCGGCGAGGATCTGCAGCGTGACCGTCTTGCCGGTGCCGGTCGCGCCGGTGACGATGCCGTGCCGGTTGCCGTATTTGAGCAGCAGCTCTTCCGGCTTCTGGTAGCTGTTGTCCGGCTTGCGGCTGGCGCCGACGAAAATCGAGGCATCCTCGCTCATCATGTCTCTCCGGCTGGAGCGCGGCGAAACGGCCGCACCTCCCCTATAGTCACGCCCGCATGGGCCGGCAATGGACCGCCGCTGTCACCGCGAATCCACGCCGGCCGCCAAATGACGGGGCGCTGGAATGAGTCCGTTGCGCGGACACCAGCCTGACCGTAAGGTTTGTGGCGACATTCGGGCCGCAGGCGGATGCGGACCGGAAAACCGGGCGGGGGCCGGTCGGCACGGCGCCGGATGCGGCGCGGCGAAGGAGGCGAGATGAGTTCGACGGGTTCCGCCGGACAGGGCAGAAAGACGGGCGCGCGGCGCCAGCCTCCTGCCGCTGCCGCGCTGGCGCGCGATCCGCTGACGGCCGCGTTCGATGCGGCCGCTCAGCAGGCCGCGCCCTCGCCGCTCGCGCCCGAAGGCCGCTCCGAGGCCGCCCGCCGCGTGCGGCCGAAATTCATCCAGCGCATCGACGATCCCTCGCCCGAAAGGGCCAACGCCCAGGCGCTCGAGGATCTCGCCTCCGGAGCGGACGGGCTGGCCATCGTGTTCGAGGGTGCGCCCAACGCGTTCGGCAACGGCCTGCCGGCCAACGCGGAAGCGCTGGCGGCCGCGCTGCGCGACGTGCCGCTGATGCGCACGCATCTCAGGCTCGACGTGCATCCGCAGAGCCGCGCCTCGATCGACTGGCTGGTGCAGCTCCTGACCGCGCGGCGCGTCAGCCCCGAGCGGCTCGACGTCTCGTTCGGGTTCGACCCGGCGGCGCTGTTCGCCGGTACCGGCCGGCTGCGCATGTCGATCGAGGCGATGCTGGCCTCGATGCCGCAGTCGCTCGCCCATTTCTTCGCGCTCGGCGTGCCGGGCATCCTGCTCGAGGCCGACGGCCGCGTGTTCCACAATGCGGGCGCCACCGACGCGCAGGAGCTCGGCATCATGCTCGCCTCCGCCGTCACCTATCTGCGCATGTTCGAGGAGGCGCGGCAGCCGGCGCTCTACGCGGCCGCCCATATCGGCTTCAGCCTGTCGATCGACCAGGACCACCGCCGTGCCATCGCCAAGCTGCGCGCGCTGCGCAGCCTGTGGGCGCGCGTGCTGGAGAGCTATTCGGTGCCGCCGCTGGAGCCCGTCATCCACGCCGAGACCTCCTACCGGATGCTGACGACGCGGGCGGTCGACGCCAACCTGACGCGCGCCACCGTCGCGGCGATGGCGGCGATGGATGCCGGCGCGACCTCGCTGTCGCTGCTGCCACCGTCGCTGCCTTCCGGCCTGCCGGACGCGCAGGCGAGGCGGGCGGTGCGCAACGCACTGCTGGTGCTCGGCGTCGAGGCCGACGTGGCGCCCAGCGGCGCCGACGTCGACGCGCTCGCCGCCGCGACCGGCGAGGCCGCCTGGGCGGAGCTGCGCCGCATCGAGGAGGAAGGCGGCGTGCTGCGCAGCCTGCTCGACGGCCATGTGCAGGCGCGCATCGCCGAATCGCGCGCCGCGCTCGCCGAGAGCCTGCGCGGCGGCCGACCTGCGATCGTCGGCATGAACGTGCACCCGGCCGCCTCGGGCGGAGCGCCGCTGGCGCCGCCTGCGACCGCCGGGGCGGCGGAGGACGGCGTCGTGTTCTGCGAGAAGCTGCCGATCGTCAGGCTGGAAGAGCTGCTGGACGAGGCGGCCTGACGGCGCCCACCCGTCCCGTCACCGGGCCGCGTCGAGCGCCACGATCTCCCATTCGCGGCCGTTGACGGTGCCCGTCTCGCCGACCTTCTTGCCGAACAGTGCGCGGGCCATCGGCGAGACGTGCGAGATGGAGCCCCTGGCCGCGTCGGCCTCGTCCTCGCCGACGATCCGCCAGGTCCGGCGCTCGCCGTCCTCATCCTCGACCGTGACGCTCATGCCGAAGCGGACGACCTCGCTGTCGGGATCGGGAACCGAGACCTCGGCGCTCTCGCGACGCGCGTTCCAGTAGCGCAGGTCGCGCGAGACGAGCGCGATGCGGCCGCGGTCGGCATCGGCCTCGGCGCGCGCCATCTCCTCGCGCAGGCGGCCGATCTCGGCCTCCATCGCGGCCAACCCTTCCGGCGTGACGAGATTGCGGTGCGGGCTGATTGCCCGCTCGCCGATGTCGGAGAGACCCGCCTCGTTCTGCGCCTCGCTGGTGAATGCCCTGCTCATGGACAGAATGTAGGGCCGTGCGGACGCGATCTCAACGCGAGCCGACCGTTTACCCGCCCACGGCGGCGAGGCCCGTCAGCGCCTCCGTCGGCTGCAGGCTGCCGACGCCCATGCCGTTGCGGTTCTTCAGCACCGGGTGGGCCAGTTCGTTGAGCCGCGCGGCGAGCGCGGCGTCGTCGGAAACCAGCGCCGCGAGCACCGACGCCACCATGACCTCCGCCGCACGGCCGGCTCCGTCGTCGCATTTGAGCGCGATGCCGAGGCCGAGATCGGGGATCGCCGCGCAGAAGACGCCCTCGGCGCCGGTCTTGGTGAAGATGCGGCCCTTGCCGGCCTCCATCATCAGCGTGTCGGCCCGGCCCGTGCCGGCGACGAACCAGGGATGCGCCATGCAGGCCGCGACGAGGCGGCGCGCCGCGGCCGCCCTCGCCGGCAGCAACCCCTCTCCCGTCACCATGCGGGCGAAGCCGGTCGCCAGGCTGACCAGCGGCACCGCATAGGTGGGGATCGAGCAGCCGTCTATGCCGCAGCTCTCCTCGTCGTGCGCCGCGCCGGTCACGTCGACCAAAGCCTCGCGCACGAGCTGCTGCTCGGCATGCTCGCGCCGCACGTAGCCGCGAGGGTCGAACCCCGCATGCACGCAGGTGCAGAGGAAGCCGGAATGCTTGCCCGAGCAGTTGTTGTGGAGCGCGGTGGGCGTCTCGTGCCGCCGCGCAAGCTCGTGCGCGGCCTCCTCGCCGCTCGGCCAGTGGGCGCCACATTCGAGCGCGGCGACGTCGAGGCCGGCGCGGGCGAGCAGCTCCGCCGCCTTGGCGGCGTGGACGGGCTCGCCCGAATGGGAAGCGCAGGCGAAGGCAAGGTCCTCGTCGGAAAAGCCGAAGGCGTCGGCCGCCCCGCTTTCGACCAGCGGCAGCGCCTGGATCGCCTTCACCGCCGAGCGCGGGAAGACCGGCCGCTCGACGTCGCCGAGCGACAGCACCACGCGGCCGTCGCCGTCGCACACCACGATCGCGCCGCGGTGGCGGCTTTCGACCACGTCGCCGCGCATGACGTCGACGAGAACGGGATTGGACATGCTCACACCTGCGCGCAGGACTTGTTGGCCGCGCATCGCCCGCCGGCCCGCCTGCGTCGCGAGCCCCTCATGGCTTCGGCCTGTCGTTCAAGGCGGCGATGCGGTTCTCGTAGGCCTCGGCATATCCGGGGGCGATGTCGATCGCCTTTTCGTAGTCGGCAATGGCCTTGTCGAAATCGCCCTTGCCGCGCCAGGCGAGGCCGCGATTGTTGTAGGCGAAGAAATCCCTGGGATCGAGCTCGATGGCCTTTGTGTAGTCGGCAATGGCCCTGTCGTGGTCGCCCTTGTCGAACCAGACATTGCCGCGGCCATTGTAGGCGTCGCCATATGCGGGATCGAGATCGATGGCCCTGGTGTGGTCGGCAACGGCCTTGTCGTAGTCGCCCCTCGCCCTCCAGATACGGCCGCGGTCATAGTAGGCGAAGGGTTTTTCCGGCTCGAGGTCGATGACCCTGGTGTAGTCCGCGATGGCCTTGTCGTAGTCGCCCTTGCGATCCCAGGCATCGCCACGCTCATAGTAGACCTCGGCATTCCGGGGTTCGAGCTCGATGGCTTTCGTGTAGTCCGCTACAGCCTTGTCGTAATCGTCCTCGTAACTCCACGCGGAGGCGCGGTTTCTATAGGCGATGGCGCGATTCTTCGCCGATACGTTCTTCCCCGAGATGACTGCGCTACAGGCCTCTATCCGCGCATCGGAGGCGGTGTCGTAGCTCGTGCACAATTCCAGATTGCTCTTTGCATGGGCGTGATCCGCCCCGGCCATAAGGGCGAATGCCGCCGCGACGGCGAAGAATACCTGCGAAGCCTTCATGCGTAGCCACCCCGGCGGGGCATTCGCCATGATCCGCCTGCCCCGGCGGCATCCTTGTCGGTTTTCAGGCCCGGTTCAAGGGCAGGAACAACGGACGCGCCGCCGCCGCGCGGGCGGCCCGCAGGCCGCCGCTGCGCTACTTGATGCGTTCCATGATGGAGACGTAGTTCGCCACCGCGGCGCCGCCCATGTTGAAGATGCCGCCGAGCGTGGCGCCGTCGACCTGGATGCCGCCCGCCTCGCCGGTGAGCTGCATCGAGGTCAGCACGTGCATGGAGACGCCGGTGGCGCCGATCGGATGGCCCTTGGCCTTGAGGCCGCCCGAGGGGTTGACCGGCAGACGGCCGCCCTTCTCGGTCTGGCCCTCGAGGGCAACTTTGGCGCCCTGCCCCCGCGGCGCCAGCCCCATCGCCTCGTACTCGATCAGCTCGGCGATGGTGAAGCAGTCGTGCGTCTCGACGAAGGAGAGGTCGTCGAGGCTCACGCCGGCGTTCTTCAGCGCGCGGCCCCAGGCCTCCTCGCAGCCCTCGAACAGCAGGATGTCGCGCTTCGACATGGGCAGGAAATCCTGCACGTGCTCGTTGGCGCGGAAGGCGACCGCACGGCGCATCCTGAGCGCCGTCTGCGTGTCGGCCAGCACGAGCGCGGCCGCGCCGTCGGAGACGAGCGAGCAGTCGGTGCGCTTCAGCGGGCCGGCCACGAACGGGTTCTTGTCGCTCTCCGTGCGGCAGAACTCGAAGCCGAGATCCTTGCGCATCTGCGCATAGGGGTTCTCGACGCCGTTCCTGTGGTTCTTGGAGGCGATCTTGGCCAGCGCGTCCGACTGGTCGCCGTGGCGCTGGAAATAGGCGGCCGCGATCTTGCCGAAGACGCCGGCGAAGCCGGCCGGCGTGTCGCCGTCCTCCGGCAGATAGGAGGCGCGCAGCAGGTTCTTGCCGATCTCCGGCCCCGGCGTGCGCGTCATCTGCTCGGCGCCGACGACGAGCACGATGCGGGCGGCCTTGGCGTCGATCGCGCGGATGCCCTGGCGCACGGCCGCCGAGCCGGTCGCGCAGGCGTTCTCCACCCGCGTCGCCGGCTTGAAGCGCAGCCGGTCGTCGGCCTGCAGCACGAGGCTGGCGGTGAAGTCCTGCGGCGAGAAGCCGGCGTTGAAGTGGCCGAGCACGATCTCGTCGACGTCGTCGGGGCCGATGCCGGCATGGTCGAGCGCCTGGCGCGCGACGCCGACGATCATCTGCTCCAGCGTCTCCTCGTCGTTCTTGCCGAAGCGCGAATGGGCCCAGCCCACCACACAAGCCGTCATCTTCATTCTCCCGAGCAAGCCAAGTCGCGCCTGCGGCGCGCGAAATCCATATTGTTCAATGTATGAACAAAGCCCGTGCCGGTAAAGCCCGCGCCGCCGGGTTTCGCCTCTCTTTTTATTGATTGACGCGTCAATCAAAACTATGCTGCCCGCCCAGACGAAGGAGGCCGGATGCCGAAGGTCGGAATGGAGCCGCTGCGCCGCAGGGCGCTGATCGACGCCGCGATAGGGGCGATCGGCGAGCGCGGCTCGCTCGACGTCACCATGTCGGAGATCGCCGGGCGCGCCGGCGTATCGTCGGCGCTGGCGCATCATTATTTCGGCGCCAAGGACGACCTGTTGCACGCCACGATGCGGCATCTTCTGGCCGAGCTCGGCGAGGACACGCGCGCCGCGCTGGCGCGGGCCAGGACGCCCGAGGCGCGCATCCGCGCGGTGATCGCGGTCAACTTCTCGCCGACCCAGTTCCGCGCCGACACGATCGCGGCCTGGCTCGCCTTCTACGTCGCTGCCCAGCATTCGCAGCCGATGCGCCGGCTGCTCGCCATCTATGCGCGGCGGCTGCACTCCAACCTCGTGCACGACCTGTCGCGGCTCGTCGCCAGAGTCGACGCGCAGCGGATCGCGGAGGGAATCGCGGCGATGATCGACGGGCTCTACATCCGCCGCGCGCTGAAGCAGGGCGAGCCGGATGCGGCCTCCGCGATTCGCCTCGTCGAAAACCATCTCGAAATCGCGCTCGCCAGGGTGCAGGAGGTGGCAGGTCGCGCAGATATCTCGCGCGACTCGGCACCGACAGCGAGAGGAGACTGACATGATCACCGTGTGGGGAAGAGCGACCTCCAGCAACGTCCAGATCGTCATGTGGGCGCTGGCCGAGCTCAAGCTCGCCTGCAAGCGCATCGACGTGCGCGGTTCGTTCGGCGGCACCGACACGCCCGAATACATCCGCATGAACCCGAACCGGCTGGTGCCGACCATCCAGGACGGCGACCTGACGCTGTGGGAAAGCGCGGCGATCGTGCGCTATCTCGGCGCCCGCTACGGCGACGAGCAGTTCTGGCCGCAGGACCCGGCGAAGCGCGCGCCGATCGACAAATGGGCGGAGTGGTCGAAGACCTCGCTGGCGCCCACCCTGCTCGCCGGCATCTTCCCGCAGACCGTGCTGCTGCCGCAGGACAAGCGCGACCCGAAGGCGCTCGCAGCCGCGGTGGAGCGCATCGGCAGGCTGGCGCCGATGCTCGACGCGCGCCTCGCCGAGAGCCCCTATCTCGGCGGCGACCGGCTCGCCTTCGGCGACGTCATCGTCGGCACGCTGCTCTACCGCTATTTCACCCCGCCCTTCGCGCGCGTCGAGACGCCCAACCTCAGGGCCTATTACGACCGGCTGGCCGAACGGCCCGCCTATCGCGAGCACGCGATGGTCTCCTACGAGAGCCTGCGGCCGAAATGAGGTGCCATGCAGCCTGAGGCCGACTTCGTCATCGTCGGCGCCGGCTCGGCCGGCTGCGCGCTCGCCTACCGGCTGTCGGAGGACGGCCGGCATTCGGTGATCGTCATCGAATATGGCGGCTCGGACGCCGGGCCGCTGATCCAGATGCCGGCGGCGCTGTCGATCCCGATGAACATGAGCCTCTACGACTGGGGCTTTTCCAGCGAGCCGGAGCCGCATCTGGGCGGGCGCGTGCTCGCCACGCCGCGCGGCAAGGTGCTCGGCGGCTCGTCCTCGATCAACGGCATGGTCTATGTGCGTGGCCACGCCCGCGACTACGACCACTGGGCGGAAGCGGGCGCGGCCGGCTGGAGCTTCGCGGACGTGCTGCCCTATTTCCGCCGGATGGAGGACGCCGCCGAGGGCGACCCCGCCTGGCGCGGCAAAGGCGGACCGCTGCACGTCCAGCGTGGCCCGCGCACCAACCCGCTCTACCGCGCCTTCGTCGAGGCGGGCCGGCAGGCTGGGTTCGAGGTGACCGACGACTACAACGGCGCCAAGCAGGAAGGCTTCGGCGACATGGAGCAGACCATCCGGCTCGGCCGCCGCTGGTCCGCCGCCAACGCCTATCTGAGGCCTGCGCTGAAGCGCCGGAACGTGAGGCTTCTCAGGGGCTTCGCGCGGCGCGTGGTCATCGAGAATCAACGCGCGACCGGCGTCGAAGTCGAACTTCGCGGACAGATTCAGGTCGTTAAGGCGCGACGTGAAGTGATCGTCGCCGCCTCCTCGATCAACTCGCCGAAGCTCTTGATGCTGTCGGGCATCGGCCCGGCCGAGCAGCTCAGGGCCAACGGCATCCGGGTGGTGGCCGACCGGCCGGGCGTCGGACAGAACCTTCAGGACCACCTGGAGGTGTACATCCAGCAGGAATCGCTGAAGCCCATCACCCTCAACGGCAGGCTCGGGCTCGTCTCGCGCGGGCTGATCGGCGCGCGCTGGCTCGCCTTCAAGTCGGGGCTCGGCGCCAGCAACCATTTCGAGGCGGCCGCCTTCGTGCGGTCGCGGGCCGGCGTCGACTATCCCGACATCCAGTACCATTTCCTGCCCGCCGCGATCCGCTACGACGGCAAGCTCGCGGCCAAGGGTCACGGCTTCCAGGCGCATGTCGGGCCGATGCGGTCGAAGTCGCGCGGCTCGGTCGCGCTGCGCTCGCCCGACCCGGCCGAGAAGCCGGCGATCCGCTTCAACTACATGTCGCATCCCGACGACTGGACCGACTTCCGCCACTGCGTGCGACTGACGCGCGAGATCTTCGGGCAGCAGGCCTTCGACGACTTCCGCGGCCGCGAGATCTCGCCGGGCGCCGGGGTCGAAACGGACGACGAGATCGACGCCTTCATCCGCGACCATGTCGAGAGCGCCTACCATCCCTGCGGCACCTGCCGCATGGGCCGCGCCGAGGACCGCGGCAGCGTGGTCGACCCGACATGCCGGGTGATCGGCGTCGAGGGGCTGCGGGTCGCCGATTCGTCGGTCTTCCCGCGCATCACCAACGGCAACCTCAACGCCCCATCGATCATGGTCGGCGAGAAGGTGTCCGACCACGTCCTCGGCCGCGCGCCGCTGCCGCCGTCGAACCTCGAGCCGTGGATCAACCCGCGCTGGCAGGCGAGCGACCGCTGAGAGACCTTCCGAGGCTTTGCCGACGGCACGATGCAGGGTAGAGATTCGGATCCAGACCAACCGGAAATACGATCCATGAAGCAGAACCAGCTCTACGCCGTCATCGCCGTGCTCGTCGTCGCCGTCATCGCGCTCGGCATCTATGTCTGGCGCGAGCAGAGCAAGCCGTCGGGCGTCGAGATCAGGCTCGACCAGTCCGGCGTCTCGATCCAGAAGAACTAGGCGCCGCATGAGAGCCCAGCCGCGCGCCTCGCACTACATCAACGGCCGCTTCGTCGAGGACGACCAGGGCCGGCCGATCGACGTGGTGCACCCGGCGACCGGCGAGGTGATCGCGCGCGTGCACGCCGCCACGCCCAACGTCGTGGAGCTGGCGGTCGAGGCTGCCCGCGAGGCGCAGGCGGCGTGGGCGCGGCTGAAGCCGGTCGAGCGCGGCCGCGTGCTAAGGCGGGCCTGCGACCTGCTACGCGCCCGCAACGAGGAGCTGTCGCGGCTGGAGAGCCTCGATACCGGCAAGCCTCTGCAGGAGACCCGCGTCGCCGACGCGGCGTCCGCGGCGGATGCGCTGGAGTTCTTCGCCGGCGCCATCGCGGCCTTCAACGGCGAATATGTCGATCTCGGCGGCCCGTTCGGCTACACGCGCCGCGAGCCGCTCGGCGTCTGCGCGGCGATCGGCGCGTGGAACTATCCGATCCAGATCGCCGGCTGGAAGTCGGCGCCGGCGCTCGCCATGGGCAACGCGATGGTGTTCAAGCCGTCGGAGACGACGCCGCTGTCGGCGCTGGCGCTCGCCGAAATCTACACCGAGGCCGGCCTGCCGGACGGGTTGTTCAACGTCATCCAGGGTCTTGGCGAGGTCGGCGCGGCGCTGACGGAGCATCCGGCGGTGGCCAAGGTGTCGCTGACGGGCTCGGTGCCGACCGGCCGCAAGGTGCTGGCCCTGGCCGGCGCCCACATGAAGCACGCGACGATGGAGCTTGGCGGCAAGTCGCCGCTGATCGTCTTCGACGACGCCGACCTCGACAACGCCGTCGGCGGCGCCATGCTCGGCAATTTCTACTCCGCCGGCCAGGTCTGCTCCAACGGCACGCGCGTCTTCGTCCAGCGCGGCATCCACGACCGTTTCCTCGACCGGCTGACGGAGCGCACCAAGCGCATCCGCCTCGGCGACCCTCTCGACCCCGAGACGCAGATGGGGCCGCTCGTCAGCGCCGCGCAGCGCGACAAGGTGCTGGGCTACATCGAGGCCGGCAAGGCGGAAGGCGCGAGCCTCCGTTGCGGCGGCGGCGTGCCGCGCCTGCAGGGGCTGGAAGACGGCTTCTTCGTCGAGCCGACCATCTTCACCGGCGTGCGCGACGAGATGCGCATCGCGCGCGAGGAGATCTTCGGCCCGGTGATGAGTGTTCTTTCCTTCGACAACGAGGACGAGGCGGTCGCGCGCGCCAACGACACCGAGTTCGGGCTGGCCGCCGGCGTCTTCACCGCCGACCTCGCGCGCGGCCACAGGGTGATCGGCGCGATCAAGGCCGGCACCTGCTGGATCAACACCTACAATCTGACGCCGGTCGAGCTGCCCTTCGGCGGCTTCAGGCAGTCCGGTATCGGCCGCGAGAACGCGCTCGCCGCGCTCTCGCACTACTCCCAGCTCAAGTCGGTCTATGTCGAGACGGGGAACGTCGCGAGCCCGTATTAGGCCCGTCAGAACGTCTGGTTGTACGGCCCGACCTCGGGGTTGCGCCGCAGCACTGCGTCCACCGCCTCGAACATCTCGCGGCGGCGCTCCGGCGAGACGGGGCTTTCCACCACGACCACCAGCTCCGGCTTGTTGGACGAGGCGCGCACGAGGCCCCAGGTGCCGTCGTCGGTGACGACGCGGACGCCGTTGACGGTGACGAGGTCGGCGATGGCGTGGCCGGCGAGGAGCTCACCTCCCGCCCGCATCCCCTCGAAGGCGGCGCGGACACGGTCGGCGACGGCGTATTTCACTTCGTCGGGGCAATGCGGCGACATGGTCGGCGTGCCCCAGGTCACCGGCAGGTCGCGGTAGAGGTCGGAGAGCGAGCGGCCGGGATTGCGGTCGAGCATGCGCAGCACCGCGATCGCCGTCAGCAGCCCGTCGTCATAGCCGCGGCCGATCGGCGGGTTGAGGAAGAAATGGCCGGACTTCTCGAAGCCGGCGATGGCGCCGAGCTCCTTCACGCGCCGCTTGATGTGCGAGTGGCCGGTCTTCCAGTAGTCGGTCGCGGCACCGTTTCCGGCCAGCCGCGCGTCGGTGGCGAACAGCGCGGTCGACTTCACGTCGACGACGAATCGGGACCCCGGATGCTGCTGCGAAATATCCCGCGCGAGCAGCACGCCGACCTTGTCGGCGAAGATCTCGTTGCCCTCGTCGTCCACCACGCCGCAGCGGTCGCCGTCGCCGTCGAAGCCCAGCCCGACATCGGCGCCCGTCTCCAGCACCTTGTCCCGGATCGCATGCAGCATCTTCATGTCTTCCGGGTTCGGGTTGTAGCGCGGGAAGGAATGGTCCAGCTCGCAATCGAGCGGCACCACCTCGCAGCCCATCCGCTCCAGCACCTCCGGCGCGAAGGCGCCTGCCGTGCCGTTGCCGCAGGCAGCCACGACCCTGACCCGCCGCTTCACCGGCCCGGCCGCGACGAGATCGTCGATGTAGCGCGCGCGCATGCCCTCGACCGGCACGAGGCTGCCGCCGCCGGCGAGGTCGAAATCGGCTGAAAGCACGATCCGCTTCAGCTCGGCCATCTCGTCCGGGCCGAAGGTGAGCGGCCGCTGCATGCCCATCTTGACGCCCGTCCAGCCGTTCTCGTTGTGCGAGGCCGTCACCATCGCGACCGACGGCACGTCGAGCGCGAACTGGGCAAAATAGGCCATGGGCGAGAGCGCCAGCCCGATGTCGTGGACGCGCGCGCCGCCGGCCATCAGCCCCGCCGTCAGGGCGAGCTTGATCGACAGCGAATAGGCGCGGAAATCATGGCCGGTCACGATGTCGGGCGCGACGCCGGTACGCCGCATCAGCGTCGCCAGGCCGAGGCCCAGCGCCTCGACGCCGAGAAGGTTGATCTCGGGCTCCTTGGCGGCGTCCGGGCGGCCGAACCACCACCGCGCGTCGTACTCGCGAAAGCCGGTCGGGGCGACCATGGCCGCGGTCTCGAACTCGACCGTGTTGGGCCGCGCCCGCTCGATCACCCTGAGCCCCAAATCCGCCTCCTGCCGGCCTTCGCGGCGGTTTTGCCGCCGTCCGCCGCGACTAGCACTTGCAGGGGCGCGCATCCAGTTCCCATATTGGCGGAGGCGGATGCGAAAAACCCGGCGATTGGGTGTTGCCCGCCGGCGGGTCGAACGCTATAAGCCCGCCGTCTGGTATCGGAGTGTAGCGCAGCCTGGTAGCGCACATCGTTCGGGACGATGGGGTCGCAGGTTCAAATCCTGCCACTCCGACCAGCAAAACCAAGCACTTAGCTTTTCGCTGGCTTGGCCCGCGCACAGAAATGTGCACAACAACCCCCGAAAATCCCGTTCTGTTCGCCTCCCGTTCCCGCACCTGATAGGAGGAAGTGAGATGCGCGCTCGCGCAGAGATTAGGCTCCTGACGGTCAACCAGCGCGGGCGCTGCTATTACTGCGAGCGCATGATGACGCTTGGACCGCACCCGACGCTCAAGGCTACGCGCGACCATGTGGTGCCGCGAGCCGAAGGTGGGTTCGACCATATGAGCAACTACGTCGCGGCCTGCCTTCAGTGCAACGGCGCTCGGGGGACAATCCCAGCCGATCTGTTCCGGCGATACGTGCGCCGCTTTGGGCCGCCGCAGCAATCAGCGATGGCTTTGAGCAACCACTATAAGCGGCGCGTGGCGAGGCATATCGCATGGGAAGAGATGGAGCCGGCCGTCATCAATGATGTTCTGGGGCAGAAACTCCGCGATGCTCTCGCGCAGTTCCCCACCACCACTTAGAAGGGATAACGAGGATGGGTGAGAACGAAATGGTGGAGAGAGTCGCGCGTAGGCTGGCGGCCGGTCGCTATGCCCATGTGGGCGGCGCTGACGCCGAAACGCTCGTGAAAGGCAAACCTAACTGGATGTCCTGTGTAGATGATGCCCGAACGGCTATCGAGGCGATGCGGGAGCCAACGGATGCGATGGTGGATGCAGCATATGGACGGGAGCGAACTGGTACAGAGCGTGGCAACTGGCGCGCCATGATCGACGCCGCCCTCACCGAGACGCAGCCTAGCAGTCCAGAAATCGCGGTCCAGCGGCAACCGGAGAAGCAGGATGGGTGAGATACCGGAGGACGTGACGCGGACGGCGCGAGATGTCGCATTCGACTTCGACTGCGACTGGACAGCAGACGGCCGTCGCCGGGGTCAGGTAGAGGAAGACGCCGCTGTCCACGCCATCGCTCGCGCTATCCTTGCCGAGCGCGAGCGGTGCGCGCGGGTCGCGGAGAGTTTTGGCGCGCCCGATCGATACGGGCAGATACACGGCGAAACGTACCTTGACGCCGACATTATCGCCGACGCCATCCGCAAGGGAGACTAGCTCGATGAACGTCATGCAGGCTCTATACGACAGCGAAATTAACTTCTCCGTTTCGACGTTTTGGGATGACGGATTCGAGATTAAGCTGGGAGACGCAATGAACGGATATAGGGCGGAGACGAAAGTGCGAACCTGGGCTGAGGTCGAACCATGGCTGAAAGCTGCCGCGCTGGAACATTTTCCCGAAAGCGGGTTTGCGCGACGGATGGCGCTGAGGGGCCGATGAACGCCCGCCGCCTCGAATCTCGCGCTCTCTGGTCCCTTGCTATAGCCGCAGCCATTGTTGTGCTGGCGCAGGTGGGCGGGTTGGTCTAGGCGCTCTTCCAATGAAGAGCATCGACCCTCTCGGCATCCTGATCGAGGACGGCTACCGCCTCGCCATCTACTGCGAGGATCAGAACTGCCGCCATTGGGTGTGGGCGGACCTGCCGGCGCTGGCAGAACGCCTAGGTCGCGATCACGGCTGCTTGCACGACGACCTCACGCCGAAGCTGCGGTGCACGAAATGCGGAGGCCGGCGCATCGGTATCCGGCTGCACCCACCGCATAGGCCGGGGACGCTCTGGCCGAGGTAGCGATGCGCTCAGGCTGCGTGCCGGAACCACATCAGTATCTTGGCTACGCTCTCCCCGAACATGACGATGCCAACAGCGATGCCGAGAATGCCGACGATCAGCCACTTGATGAAGCTGCCCACCGTCTGGATCGCGGTCACGAGCCGAAGGCTGTCCCTCAACGTCTTGATGTCCTCCTGACGGAGCTGGGCAAGGAACTCCCTCGTTTCCTCGGGTAACTCGGCCATGCGGTTGACTGGTGCTGCGTTGTCGTCCATCGGCTCATGTCCCGTCACGTCCCCTACCCCTTGCTGAATGCACTGCTGATCACGGCCGCCAGCCGCACAAACGCTGGCCTTTGAGATTATGGGCCAGCACCTCTTGGACGCGTGCGTCACTCATGGTGGCTATCTCAGTCGCGCTCGGGCGCTGAGGCTTGGCGATGTCACAGAAGGTTCCCGAGGCCGACTGGCAGCCGGCTAGGGCAACAAGTGCAAGAAATGCACAGGTTCGGATTAGCGCGCCCACCGTTTAAGCGCCTCCCTCGCAGCATCGGGCGGCATTGCGCCCACGTCGTTGTCGACCTCATCGGCCGTGTCTCGGGCTTCCTGACGCTCGCGGAGCTGTTTGGCCTGTTCGCCCTGCTTGCCGGCAGATTTGCCCTTGAGGTAGGCGCCCGCGAATGCCGCCAGCGCTGCGACAGCCGCGATGATGTACGGCAGCAGGCTTCCGATCAGCGCGCTCATTTCAGGTCACTCGCACGGCGGCGGCGCAGGTATTCCGTCGCCAGCCCGTTCGCCAGCAGGAACACAGGGAACCACTTCGGCGGCAGGACTGGCGCCAGCAGTTGAGGATCCACGAAGGTGAGCACCGAGACGACGAAGCCGAGCGCCGTCTGGAGCCGCGCCCATGCGATGGTCTCGCTGTCCTTGAAGAAGGTCTTGATGCGCTGCCACATGGTCAGCCCTCCACCGCTTCGTAGGTGGCGGCGAAGATATCGGGCTTGCAGGGATACAGTTCCCCCTTGACGCCGCGAATGATCCAGTCGCCAACATCTGCTCTCATCTCGCCCTCAAGTGTTTTGATAACCGCATGCCCAGTGACGCGCTTAAGCCCGTCGCGGTCGAGGTAGAGGACGATCCTGTTGTCCATGACCCCCTGCCAAATCGCATCCGGCCACCCGTCATCGCCTAGCTTGTGCGCTTCAATCACCACGGGCCTCTTTCTGAACTTCATGTCAGCCTCCGCAGAACAGGTTGAGGTATTCGCAGGGCAGCCCGGCGAGCGAAGCCCACGCTCCAGCGAGGATCGCCGCGATGCCGCCTAGAAGAATGCCGACAGCACCGCCATTGACGGGCAGCGGAGATGGCGACGCCTGCGGGGCGGGCTCGCGCGGAGGGGATTGGGGCGCTGCGACGGGCTTGGGCGCGTCAGCGGGCTTTGCTGCGGTCGGGGGCGCTAGGACCGGCGCTGGTGCGGCCTGGCGCCTGTGGGCCACCCCTCCAGGCGCGCCCTTCTCCCCCCCTTGGGTGATCTTGTCCCCGGACGGGACCGCTTTGGCCGCGCCCGCTCTACCGCCACCATGGACCTTCGCCCGCGGCGTGGACTGGCGGACCGCCTCCCCGCCGATATTGAACACGAGCGACACCAGCGCATCGAACTCGTTCTGGTTGAGCGGGACCGTCACGAGCCGGTTCACGTCGGCCTCGACCGCAGCAAGGTCGCGTGACAGGATTTCATCTGCCTGCGCGGCGGTGATCTTCAAGCCGGCTGTGACGGCAGGCGGACCGGCAGCGGTGGTGTGCCCGACGCCGATCGTCAGCACGCCCGCGCTGTCCTTGTAGGCCGTCAGGAGGCAGCCCTCGCGTGCGGAAATAGCCGCCCGGCCGGCGGTGCTGGTCTTCATGGACTTGCGTGTTCTCCTTCCGCCGTTGCCGGCAGAGTGGGTCAGGGGTTGCGAAAGTGGTGGGGGTTTGTGTGTTGTTTTGCCGAGGCGCGGGTGCTTAAAGGGACCGCTCGGGAGGCTCCATGTCTCGCATTCTCGTTGTCGTTGCCGCTCTGATCACGGTCGCAATGGTGGCCGGCTCACAGATCATCATCAAAAGCCGGCTGAACGCCCATGGCGCAGTGCCCATGGAAGCGGGCATGTTCGTCCGGTATACCCTACGGGCCCTTGCTGATTGGGCGTTGTGGGCCGCGCTGGCGATGCTCGTCGTTGGCGCATGCATCTGGTACGCGACCCTCTCGCGCACCCCGCTCTCAGTGGCCTACCCGCTTATTTCCCTATCCTATCCAGCCATCATGTTGGGCTCGGCCCTGTTCTTGGGAGAGCATCTGACTTGGCACATCGTCACCGCCAATGTGTTGATCGTCGGCGCGATGGTTCTCGTCGGCATGAGTTCGTGATACGGTGCTCCAATGAGCGTCGCAGTTCGCCCATGTCCGCATTGCGGGGGAGCCGGAAAGGTGACCGGGCCCGCCAACACGCGCGGCATACGCACGATCTACGGCGGGATTCCCATCAAGGCTGCCGTTCGCATCGGTTGGTGCCGCAAGCGGCCGCAGAGCAGGACCGTCGTCTGGCTGATCCCCTCCAAC
>Ga0066256_1000834_pt1 | contig 56184 bp, 63 predicted proteins | sample ThiBio_1000_biof_FD_87107 | JGI IMG/M metagenome (GOLD analysis project Ga0066256, IMG submission 87107) | Wastewater bioreactor microbial communities from Cape Town, South Africa - Thiocy_expt_1000_biof (version 2) | ecosystem: Engineered > Bioreactor > Thiocyanate-remediating >... | reverse complement strand
TAACCGCGCCCCCCGGCGGGGGGGGCCGGGGGGGGGGGGGCCTGGCTCCGCACCCCCCCCCCCGCCCGCCCCACCGCGCGGGGGGGCGGTGTTCCGGGGGGGTTCCCCCCGCCAGCATCCGCTCGATCTGGTTGCGCACGAGCCGCGCCATCCGCGGGTTCATCGCGGTGGCCGCACCCCCGTTGTGCGGCGAGATGATCAGGTTCGGCGCCTTCCAGAGAGGATGCCCCTCCGGGAGCGGCTCCTGCTCGAAGACGTCCGAGGCCGCACGGATCCTTCCCTCCTGCAGGGCCTGGAGGAGGGCATCCGTGTCGACCAGTGGCCCGCGCCCGACGTTCACCAGCAGCGCGTCCGGCGCCATCCGCGCGATCATGGCCGCGTCGAACAAGTGGTGCGTCTCCGCGTTCCCCGGCAGGCTCAGGATGACGATCTCGGCATGCGGGAGCAGCGCCGGCAGCTCGTCGATGCCGTGCACGGCTATGTCGCCGAGCCCCTCGACCTGCTCGGTGCGGGCGCTGCGCGCCAGGGCGGTGATCGTCACCTCGAAGGGCGCCAGGCGCTGGGCGATGGCCTTGCCGACCCCGCCGAAGCCGACCAGCAGCACTCGTCGGTCGGCCAGGCTGTCGGCGAACACAGGCGCCCACTCCCCGCGCTGCTGCGCGGCCGCGAAGCGCGGGAACTGGCGCTGAGCGGCGATCATCAGCCCGACGGCGAGCTCGGCGGTCGCCGTCTCATGCACACTCGCCGCATTCGCGAACGGGATCCCCGCCGGCAGGATCTCCTCGACCCCGTCGTACCCGATCGACTGGCTCTGCACGAGCCCCACGCTGAGGCCCTCGAGCGCTTCCAGCGAGCCCGTCGAGCCCATGTACGGTGGGACGACGATGTCGATACGATCCGCCGGGGCCGGAGACCGCATGTCCCAGACCCGAAGGTCGACGCCGGCCGGCACCTCCCCGATGTTCGTGGCAAGACGTTCGTTGGGCACGGTGACGAGAAGCGGCATGGTTCGACGATAGACCCGGCACCGCGGGAATCATCCGAGCAGAGGCGTCGTCACTATCGATGACCATCATCTGCTTCGGCGCCGGCGGGATCCTGCTGTTCGCCTCGCCCGAGTTCCTGAGCCGCACCGGCGAGGAACCGGAGCGCGGTGGCGGCGTGATGCTGATGCTCATCGGCATCGGGATGCTGGTGCTGCTGATCAACCTGATCCGCTCGTTCGCCAGCATGAACGGTGATGCAGCAGTACGCATCCCGCACCGACGGGCACCCGGCGAACCCCGGGGCGGTGGTGAACGACCTGAAGATCCTGAGCATCGCTCGGCGCGCGCGCCGAGGCGAGCTCTCGGCAGACGAGATCGCCGCCCTGCAGCAACTGCGACCGGACGTTCCCTATCCGGGGACCATGCCCGGGAGAGGCTGACCTCGGAGTACGCTGAGCGGCAGAGCGAGGAGGCTCCCATGACGGTTCCCGAGATCAACTACTGGGCTGTGCTGATCGCGACGGTGTCGAGCATGATCGTGGGCGCGATCTGGTACGCGCGAGGCGTGATGGGCACGCGCTGGGCGGCGCTCGCGCACGTCGACCTGGACAGGCCGTCGCGCGGCCCGCTGTGGCCGATGATCACGACGGTGATCGTGAGCTTCATCACCGCGTGGGTGCTGGCCGGCGCGGCCACCATCGCGCAGAACTTCTACACCGGCTCGTACTTCTGGGCGTCGCTCGTCACGGCGGTCACGCTGTGGGCGGGATTCACGGCGGCGCGGTTCATCACGCACGACGCCTTCGAGGGCCGCTCGACCCGGCTGACCACGCTGAACATCGCCCACGAGCTCGTCACCGTGGTCGTGATGGCGATCATCATCGGCGTCTGGCCGCCCGCCGGCATCTGAGCCGGGCGTTTCGCGGGAACACCTGCACGATCCGGGAACGGATGCACGACCGAATCGCGGATGCCTTCGTGCAGGCGTTCCCGCGTCGTGCATCCGTATCCGTCTGCAACGGCGAAGGCGGATGCCGGGCAGGGCCCGGCATCCGCCTCGAAGTGTCTGCGAGCGTTACGCCGCGACGGCCGCCACGGCGGCGATCGCGCTGGTGAAGAAGCCCAGGCCGTCGACGCCGGAGCGCATGGCGTCCGCAGTGTCCGGACCGAAGCCGGGCTCGGTGGCGTGCTCGGGGTGCGGCATGAGGCCGACCACGTTGCCGCCCTCGTTCGTGAGGCCGGCGATGTCGCGGAGCGAGCCGTTCGGGTTCACGCCCGCGTAGCGGAACGCCACCAGGCCCTCGCCCTCGAGGCGGTCGAGCGTGTCATCCGCGGCGATGTAGCCGCCCTCGCCGTTCTTCAGCGGGATGACGATCTCCTGGCCCTGCGTGAACTCGCTGGTCCATGCGGTCGTGGCGTTCTCGACCGTGAGCTTCTGGTCGCGGCGCACGAAGTGCTGGTGGTCGTTGCGGATCAGGCCGCCGGGCAGCAGGTGCGCCTCGACGAGCATCTGGAAGCCGTTGCAGATGCCGAGGATCGGCATGCCCTTCGCGGCGGCGTCCTTGACCTCGGCCATGATCGGCGAGAGCGCGGCGATCGCGCCGGAGCGCAGGTAGTCGCCGTAGCTGAAGCCGCCGGGCAGGACGAGCGCGTCCACGCCCTCGAGGTCGTGCGAGCCGTGCCAGAGGGCGACGGGCTCGGCGCCGGCGATGCGCACCGCGCGCTGCGCGGCGCGGGCGACGAGCGAACCGGGGAAGGTGAAGACCCCGATCCGCGCGGTCACTGTGCGACCTCGACGCCCACGACGTCCTCGATCACGGAGTCGGACAGCACGTCCTCGGCCACGCGGCGGGCCTCGGCGAGCAGCTCGTCGGTTACCTCACCGTCGACGGTGAGCTCGAAGCGCTTGCCGATGCGGACCTGGCTGAAGCCCTCGACTCCCAGCCGGGCGAAGGCGCCGGAGACGGCCTTCCCCTGCGGGTCGAGCAGTTCGGCCTTGGGCATGACGTCGACGACGATGGTGGGCATACCCATGATTCTAGGCGATCGCGCGAAGCGCGAGCGCACGATCCCGGTTGCTGAGCGAGGAGCGCAGCGACGAGTCGAAGTGCCAGGAACGCGCGGGAGGGAACAGGAAAGAGTCTACCGCCCGCCGACCGGCCTCCCGCCCCGGGGGAGACGGATGCCGAGTTCGACGGGCGGTAGGAGGGCCCGGGCGGTCTCGCACCCCTCAGTGTGTCCGCCCGGGCCGCAGTCGAGGTTTCCCCAGTCCTCATTCAGCTCACGAGTGACCCCCCAATCGAGAGCAGTCCCCTCCCCAGCAGGTTAGAGTCTTCGCACGGCCTGCGCATCGTGGAGAGCGCATCTGCACCCCACTCTCCAAGGTGCGGGCATGGGGGAGGGGATGGACGTGAAGCTCAGCAGGCTCGCGGCGAGCAGCGGTGTCAGCACCACCACGATCAAGCACTGGATCCGGGTGGGGATCATGCCTCCGGGGCGTCTCAAGAACGCCACCACGGCGGTGTACGAGCAGCGGCATGTCGATCGGGCCCGGCTCATCCTCGTGCTGCGCGACGTGTACGGGGCGTCGATCACCTCGATCCGCTCGCTGACCGACCTCATCGACACCCCGGGGGTGCTCACGCTGGACGTGATGAACGCCTGTCAGGCCTTCGCGCTCGGCGTCCCGGAGGGCATCGCCGACGACCCGGCGTACGCCGACTTCCGGGAGCGCACCTACGAGCTGATGCGCCGCCGCGACTGGCGCGGCTATCCCGGGGCGGCCGAGCGCGGCCTCACCTTCGCGCTCGCACAGGCATCCGAGGTCGGTCTCGACTACGACGTCGACGAGCTGATGGAGTACGCGGACGCGCTGGAACCGCTGGCCGGCGGCAATGTCGCGGCCCTCGGGCCCGAGGGGTCGGCCGATGAAGTGGCCAGGCGGATGCTGCTGGCCGTCAACGCCCGCGCACGGCAGCTGGTCGCCGTGAGCAGCCTGGCGCACGCCGCGGCATCCGTCCGCTCCGCGATCGAGGCGGGCCGAGCGCCCGCCGACATCGCGAAGCCGCCCGCGGCGCGCGGCTGAGGCACCCGTCAGGAGGAGCGGAAAACCGTGTGCAGGTCGCCGATCACCTCGCGCCCGCCGAGTCCTTCGATCTCGAACAGCACGCTGATGCCGGCCACCGTGTAGCCGAGGCTCTCGATCAGCTTGCGACCGGCGGCGAGCGTGCCGCCGGTGGCCAGCACGTCGTCGATCAGCAGGATCCGGGTGCCGGCCGGGAGGTCGTCGTGCATCTCGATCGTCGCGGTGCCGTACTCGAGGGCGTAGTCGACGGCCGCTGCGGGCTGCGGAAGCTTGCCGGCCTTGCGGATCGGCACGAAGCCGACGCCCGCGGTGATCGCGGCGGCGCCGGCGAGGATGAACCCGCGCGCCTCGACACCGGCGACCACGTCGAAGGAGCCGGCGAACGGCTCGACGAGCGCCTCGGTCGTGGCGTGCAGCGCACGGGCGTCGGCCAGCAGCGGGGTGATGTCGCGGAACAGGATTCCGGGCTGCGGGTAGTCCGGGATCGAACGGATCAGGGACTCGGCGCGCGCCAGTTCGGGATTCACCAGCCAAGGGTACCGGACCCACCTCGGAGCGACATGCATGGGAGCGCTCCCAGCCAGTCGTGGCATCATAGGAGGATGACCCGATCCTTCCCCGGCGACTTCCTGTTCGGCGCCGCGACGGCCGCCTATCAGATCGAGGGCGCGGCCTTCGAGGACGGACGCACCGCGTCCATCTGGGACGCGTTCGCCCGCGTGCCCGGCGCGGTCGTGAACGCCGACAACGGCGACATCGCCTGCGACCACTACCACCGCTACCGCGACGACGTGGCGCTCATGAAGGAGCTCGGGCTGCAGACCTACCGGTTCTCCACGTCGTGGTCGCGCGTGCGGCCGGACGGCGGCCCGGTCAACGCGAAGGGCATCGACTTCTACAGCCGGCTCGTCGACGAGCCGCTCGGCGCCGGCATCGTGCCGTGGCTGACCCTGCACCACTGGGACATGCCGCAGGCGCTCGAGGAGCAGGGCGGCTGGACCGACCGCGACATCGCGGATCGCTTCACCGAGTACGCGCTCAGCGTGCACGACGCACTGGGCGACCGCGTGCAGCACTGGACGACCATGAACGAGCCGTGGTGCTCGTCGTTCCTCTCGTACACGGCCGGCGTGCACGCGCCCGGTCGCACGAGCATCCGCGACGGCCTGCTCGCGTCGCACCATCTGTTGCTCGCACACGGCCAGGCCGTGCAGGCGCTGCGCGCGCGCGACGCCGACCTCGATCTCGGGATCACGCTCAACCTCACCGTCGCCGACCCTGCCGATGGCGACGATCCGCTCGACATCGCCGCCGCGCGCCGCATCGACGGGCAGTTCAACCGCTGGTTCCTCGATACGCTCTTACTGGGCGAGTAGCCGGGCGACATCGTCCGCGACATCCGTGCGGTCGACCCCGCCGCGATCTCCGACTGGCAGGATGCCGTGCACGACGGCGATCTCGCCGTCATCTCCACGCCGCTGGACGCGCTGGGCATCAACTACTACCACGGCGAACTGCTGTCCGGGCATCCGCAGCCGGGCGGCGAGGGCGACCCGCACGAGACGCCGGGCCAGCAGCGTGAGACCGCCTCGCCGTTCCCCTCGCACGAGGACATCCACTGGGTCGAGCGCGGCCTGCCGCGCACCGACATGGGCTGGGAGGTGCAGCCCGAGGGCCTCGCCCGGCTGCTCCGCCGCGTCGCCGACGAGTACTCCGGCGCCGTGCCGCTGTACGTCACCGAGAACGGCGTCGCCTACGACGACGTGGTCGAGAGCGACGGCGAGGTGGCGGATGCCGATCGCGTCGCGTTCCTTCGGGCCCACGTCGCGGCGACGCTGGATGCCATCGAACAGGGCGTCGACGTGCGCGGCTACTTCTACTGGTCGCTGATGGACAACTACGAGTGGGCCTGGGGGTACGCCAAGCGCTTCGGCATCGTGCGCGTCGACTACGAGACCCAGCGGCGCACCGTCAAGGAGAGCGGACGGGAGTACGCTCGCATCATCGCCGCCCGGGCGATCTGACCCTCCTCCGTCGGGCTGCGCGAGTCCAGGAACCGGTTCCTGAGCGAGCGAAGCGAGACGAAGGGCGAAACGAGACGATGATGCCCCGCTCCACGATCGAAGAGGTCGCCGCGCTCGCCGGCGTCTCGCGCTCGACCGTGTCCCGAGTCGTGAACGGCTCCACGGCGGTCAGCCCCGAGGCGCTCTCCGCCGTGCAGACGGCCATCGCCCAGCTGAACTACGCGCCCAACCGTGCCGCCCGCTCCCTCGCCAGCCGGCAGACGTACGCGATCGGGCTGGTGGTCCCCGAGGACACCACGCGCTTCTTCGGCGACCCGTTCCTGGCATCCGTCGTCGCCGGGATCAGTGCGCGCCTGGCGGACTCGGACTACATCCTCAACCTGCTCATCGCCAGCGATGACCCGGGCGGCAAGATGGTGCGCTTCGTGCGCAACGGCGGGGTGGACGCCGCGATCATCGTGTCGCACCACACCAGCGACTCGTTCGTCGGGAGCATCGCCGACGCCGTGCCGGTGGTGTTCGGCGGTCGCCGGTCGAACGCGCAGGAGAGCGACATCATCATCGACGTCGACAACGTCGCTGCTGCCCGCGATGCGGTCGCCCATCTGATCGCGCTCGGACGCCGTCGCATCGCGACGATCACGGGCACCATGACCATGTCGGTCAGCATCGACCGGCGCGACGGCTTCCTGGCCGCGCTGGCGGATGCCGGACTCGAGCCCGCGGGCGAGGTCGACGGCGACTTCAGCGAGAAGGGCGGGGCGGACGCCGCGGCACGGCTTCTCGAGCAGGCCGAGCGGCCGGATGCGATCTTCATCGCCAGCGATCTGATGGCCCGCGGAGCGATCGGCGTGCTGCGCTCGGCAGGGCTGCGCGTCCCGGAGGACGTGGCGGTGATCGGCTTCGACGACTCCGCCCTGGCCGCGGCATCCGATCTGACCAGCGTGCGCCAGCCGATGTTCCATCAGGGCGAGATGCTCGCCGGCATGATCATCGACGTGCTCGCCGGGCGCCGCCCGGCGCCGCTGACCATCCTGCCGACCGAACTGGTCGTGCGCGGGTCGGCGCCCGCAGTCTGAGCTTCAGTGCGACCCGAACGCGACCCGGGCCCGGTCGCGAACGACCGGGCCCGCGCTGGAGGAGGGGATGCTGCGCACCCTCCTGGAGGGCATCGCCGGGCGCTATGCGGCCTCGGACGGATCCTTCCCGATCGACGCGGCGCGACGCTGGGTGCATCTGCAGTACGGGCTCGGCGAGCCGGTGGGAGGGCTGCTCTCGGAGTGACGGCGCCCGCCGGTGCTGGGACACGACGTACGGCGTGGTCCTGACCGAGCGGCGCGCCGGGTGCCGGAGACGCCGAAGGGCCTCGGATGCCGCTGTGCGCAGCATCCGAGACCCTTCAGGCCGGACTCAGGACTCGGGGTCGCCGCCGAGCGCCCCCACGGCCGCGAGGGGCTTCGGGTCGTCGGCGCCGGTCCGGCGCAGCCGTGCGATGGCGTTGCCGCCGTGGTAGATGATGATGGCCGTGACCGTGGCGATCACGATGCCGCCCAGCACAAAGCCGTTGTCGCCGGTGATCTGGAAGCCTCCGACGGCCATGATCAGGGCCACGGCCGCGGTGTACTGGTTGACGGGGCGGGAGAAGTCGACCTTGTTGTCGACCCAGATCTTGATGCCGATCACGCCGATCAGTCCGTACAGCGCGGTGGTGACGCCGCCGAGCACGCCGGCGGGAACCGAGTTGATGACCTCGCCGAACTTCGGCGACATGCTCAGCAGGATGGCCGTGACGCCGGCGACCCAGTACGCCGCGGTCGAGTACACCCGCGTGGACGCCATGACGCCGATGTTCTCGCCGTAGGTCGTGGTTCCCGAGCCGCCGAAGAAGCCCGCGAGAGTGGTCGAGATGCCGTCGGCGATCAGAGCCTTTCCGGTGTTCTCATTGATCTTCGGGTCCTCGACCATGGTCGCGACGCCGCGCACGTGACCCACGTTCTCGGCGATGAGCACCAGCACCACCGGCAGGAACATCGCCATCACCGCCCAGGTGCCGGGGCTGACGAAGTCCGGCAGGTGGAAGGTGGGAAGTCCCACCCAGGCGGCCTTGTCGACCGCGCTGAAGTCGAGCTCGCCGCGGAACGCGGCGAAGATGTACCCCGCGATCACGCCGAGGAAGATCGAGATGCGACCCAGGAATCCGCGGAACACGACGGCGAACAGGATCGTGACGGCCAGGGTGAAGGTCGCGGTGATCGGAGCCTTCTCGAAGTTGCCGTGCGCGGCGCCGGCAAGGTTGAACCCGATCAGCGCGACGATGGTGCCCGCCAGCACCGGCGGCAGGAAGCGGTCGACCCACTTCACGCCGGCGGTGTGCACGACCACGCCGATGATCGCCAGCAGGATGCCGACAGCGACGATGCCGGCGAGAGCCGAGCCGATCCCGTCGCTGGCGCCCGTCGCGTTGGCGGCGGTCGCTGCCGTCACCGGCGCGATGAACGCGAACGACGAGCCGAGGTAGCTGGGGAGCCTGTTTCGGGTGACCAGCAGGAACAGGATCGTGCCCACGCCGCTGAACAGCAGCGTGGTCGGCACCGGGAAGTGCGTAAGGATCGGCACTAGGAACGTGGCGCCGAACATGGCGATGACGTGCTGCACGCCGATCGCGATGGTGGCGGGCCAGTTCAGGCGCTCTTCGGGGCGGACGACGGCGTCGGGCGCGACGGTGCGACCGTCACCGTGGATCTTCCACAGCGGCATGCGTGCTCCTCAGGAGTAGGGCGGCGGGGCCGGATCAGGGCCGAGGAAACCCTATCGCGGGGTCGTTCTCGGCCGGGGATCGGATGTCGGATGCCCAGGGTAGAACGGATGCATGGAGGGTAGAATTCATGAGCATGAGCCTGAACATCAAGAACGAGAGAGGGCACGAGCTCGTTCGTCAGCTCGCGGAGCAGACCGGTCAGTCCATGACGAGTGCGATCGAGGATGCCGTGCGCCGGCGGCTCGACGAGGTGACCGGGGCCCGTGAGGCGGAGATCGCACGGCGTCGCGCGGCGATCGATGCGGCGGTCGAGAGTGCCCGGTTGATTCCGCGGACAGGCAAGTCCACGGAGGAGATCATGGACGAGATGTACGACGAGATGGGCTTGCCGCGATGATCGTCGACTCGTCCGTGCTCGTCGCCATGCTGCTTGATGAGCCTGAAGGCGGTGCACTGGCGGCAAGACTGGATGCGGATCCGATTGTCATCTCCGCGGCGACCCTGACGGAGGCATCGATCGTGCTCTGGGGCCGAGCAGGTGATCTGATGGTCCAGAAGCTTGACGAGCTACTGGAGGGGATCGGCGCGACCGTTGCCTCCGTCGATGAACAGCAGGCGAGGATCGCCAGGGACGCCTACCGCCGCTACGGCCGCGGCTCCGGCCACCCCGCCCGCCTGAACTACGGCGACTGCTTCAGCTACGCGCTTGCGATCGCCCGCGACGAGCCGCTGCTGTTCAAGGGCGACGACTTCGTGCACACCGACGTGCGCATCGCCACGGACGAAGCCTGAGTCCGTCGCAGGATGCTGGGCGCCTGAGCCTGTCGAAGGGGCGGGGTCAGGCGGTCAGCCGCTCGATGAGCTCGCGGTACCGGGCGGCGGTGCGTCCGACGATCTCCTCGGGCAGCGCGGGCGGCTCGCCCTGCTTGTCCCAGTTCGCGGCCAGCCAGTCGCGCACGATCTGCTTGTCGAAGCTGGCCATCCGCTCGTCCGGGGTCGCGCCGTTCTGCCACGATGAGGCGTCCCAGTAGCGGGAGGAGTCGCTGGTGAGCACCTCGTCGGCGAGGCGCAGGGTGCCGTCGGCATCCGTTCCGAACTCGAACTTGGTGTCGGCGAGGATCAGGCCCTTCTCCTCGGCGATCGCGGCGGCGCGCGTGTACAGCGCGATGGAGGTGTCGCGCAGCTCGGCTGCGCGCTCCGCACCCACGAGCTCGACGACCCTCTCGAAGGTGATGTTCTCGTCGTGCTCGCCCATCGGCGCCTTATAGGCGGGGGTGAACAGCGGCTCGGGCAGCCGGTCGCCGTTCTTCAGGCCGGCGGGCAGCGGGATGCCGCAGACGGTGCCGCTGTGCACGTACTCGGCCCATCCGGAGCCGGTGATGTACCCGCGCACGACGCACTCGATCGGCAGCATCTCGAGCGCCATCGCCAGCATGGCGCGGCCGGCCACGGCATCCGGGATCTCGCCCTCGGCGATGTGGTTCGGCACGTCCGCCAGCTGCTGGAACCACCAGGTGCTCAGCGACGTGAGCAGCTCGCCCTTCTTCGGGATGCCGGGGGAGAGCACGAAGTCGAAGGCGCTCACCCGGTCGGATGCCACGACCAGCAGCCGCGTGTCGGCCGGATCCTCAGAGGCGTACAGGTCGCGGACCTTGCCGGAGTAGATGTGCCGCCAGCCGGGGATGCTCAGTGCTTCGCTCACCCGTCCATTGTGGCATCCGCGATGTCGGAGACCGCGCGTACTGTCGAGACGCGCACCGACCGACTGACCCTGCGACCGCCGACGGATGCCGATGTCGACGCGATCCATCGGATCTACTCCGATCCGCGGGTCTGGCAGCACTATCCGAGCCTGCGTCACGCCGAGCGCTCGACGAGCGAGAGCATGGTCGAGCGATGGCGGGCGGGGTGGGATGCCGTGGGGCTGGCCTCCTGGATCGTGCGCCTGCACGACACCGACGAGGTCATCGGCAGCGGCGGGTGCTCGCTGATCGGCGCGAATGGCGCGACGGCAGGCTCAGCAATCCAGGCCGACGCCACGGTCTGGAACCTCGGCTACCGCATGTCCGCCGACCATCACGGCCGCGGCTACGTGACGGAGCTGTCGCGCGCAGCGCTGGACGCGGCACGCGCCCTGCGGCCGGAGACGCCGGTCATCGCGTACCTCGTCGAGCACAACCGCGCATCGGCGGCTGTCGCCGAGAAGGTCGGACTGGCGCTCGTGCACCGCGCGCCGGACGCCGGAAACCCGGACCCCGGAGTCCTTCGGTTGGTCTACGCGGATCGCGCGCTGACGGAGGCGCAGCTCGCGACCGCTCTGCACTGATCCGTCCTCGGATCGGGCGACGAGAAGTGATATAGTCCACATGGACTAGTCGGGGTGGGATAAATGTCGGATGCCGTGAAGCTGACGCCGCTGGGCGCGATCGTGCTCGCGCTGCTGAACGAGGGCGACATGCATCCGTACGAGATGATGCGACTCCTGCGCAAGCGGCGGGACGATCGCATGGTGCGCGTCAGCAACGGCACCTTCTATCACACGGTCTCCCGGCTCGAACGGGACGGGCTCATCGCCGAGGCGGGCGTCGATCGCGACGGCAACCGTCCGGAACGCACCACCTACACGCTCCAGCCCGCAGCGCTCCCCGTGCTCACCGACTGGGTGCGCAGGGGGCTCGGGAACGCCGACCGCGCCGCGGAGTTCCGCGTCGCGCTCGCCGAGGCCCACAACCTGCCGCGGACCGAGGTCGTCGAGCTCCTCAGTGCGCGGCATGAGGCGCTCCGCGAGGAGCACGATGAACTGCGCCAGAAGCTCGAGCTGGCCCGCACCCGTGGCGTCTCCGAGCAGTTCCTCATCGAGGTGGACCGGCACGTGGCGATGCTGAGCGGCGAGCTCAGCTGGAGCGCCGGTCTGCTCGAGCGCCTCGCCGACCCCGGGTTCGCCTGGGTGGGCGACCGCCTCGCGCGGGCGCCCGGCGTCGCGGCATCCGATCCCGACCCGGCATGACCCCCGGCATCCGAAACTCGCAGACATTCACCGCGGGCAGCACCGCACAGCGAAAGGCATCACGCCCATGACAGATCCCACGCCGTCTCCGGCATCCGCGACCAGCGGGCCGTCGACAGGCACCTACGCGCACGGCCACAAGCCGCGCAGCCCCTGGCCCGCCCTCTGGGCGCTGGTCATCGGCTTCTTCATGATCCTCGTCGACACGACGATCGTCTCGGTCGCGAACCCGGCCATCAAGGCCGCGCTCGACCCCGACACCAACAACCTCGACAACGTCGTGTGGGTCACCAGCGCCTACCTGCTGGCCTACGCGGTTCCACTGCTGATCACCGGACGCCTCGGCGACCGGTTCGGGCCGAAGAACATCTATCTGATCGGTCTGGTGCTCTTCACGCTCTCGTCGCTCGCGTGCGGGCTGTCGACCTCGCTCGGAATGCTGGTGGCGTTCCGTGCCGTGCAGGGACTCGGCGCCGCGTTCATGACGCCGCAGACCATGGCCGTGATCACCCGCACCTTCCCGCCGGAGCGCCGCGGCGCCGCGATGGGGCTGTGGGGCGCGACCGCGGGCGTCGCCACGCTGGTCGGGCCGCTGCTGGGCGGCCTGCTGGTGGACGCGTTCGGCTGGGAGTGGATCTTCTACATCAACGTGCCCGTCGGCATCATCGGCTTCGTGCTGGCCTGGGTGTTCGTGCCCAAGCTGCAGACGCATCCGCACCGCTTCGACTACATCGGCGTCGTGCTCAGCGCGGCGGCCCTGTTCCTGATCGTCTTCGGGCTGCAGGAGGGGCAGAAGTACGACTGGGGCGTCATCGCCGGGCCCATCACCGTGTGGGGGATGATCGCCGCCGGCGTCCTGCTGCTCATCGTGTTCGTGCTGCAGCAGTGGAAGACGAAGAGCGAGGCGCTCGTGCCGCTCGGGCTGTTCCGGGACCGCAACTTCTCGGCGTCCAACCTCGGCATCGCCGCGGTCGGATTCACCGTGACGAGCATGTCGCTGCCGTTCATGTTCTTCCTGCAGCTGGCGCGCGGCCTGACCCCGACCGAGGCCGCGCTGCTGATGATCCCGATGGCGGTCATCTCGGGTGCGCTCGCGCCGCTCGCCGGCTCGCTGCTCGACAAGGTCGACCCGCGCTTCATCCTGATCCCCGGCCTGCTGTGCGTGGCCGGCGGGGTGCTGTGGAACTCCTCGCTGATGAACATGGACACCCCGACCTGGATGTTCCTGCTGCCCTCCGCCCTGCTGGGCATCGGCAACGCGGGCATGTGGGGGCCGCTGGCCACCGAAGCGACCCGCAACCTGCCGCCGCGTCAGGCGGGCGCCGGTGCAGGCATCTACAACACCACCCGCACGATCGGGTCCGTGGTCGGTTCCTCGGCCATCGCCGCGTTCATGCAGGCGCGGCTCGAGGCGAACCTTCCCGGACTCGACCAGGCTCCTGCCGGGCTCGGCGGCGGTGGCAAGATGCCCGAGGCAGTGGCCGACGGCTTCGCAGCCGGCATGTCGCAGTCGATGCTGCTGCCGGTCAGCGTGATGGTCATCGCGCTCATCGCGGCCCTCTTCATTGGCCGCTACAAGGGGAAGAGCGCCGACGAACTGCGCTGATCCCGCACGAAACGAGGGCCGCCCTGCTTCATGCCAGGGCGGCCCTCGTCGTGCAGGGGGGCTCACCGGAACAGGGCCAGACCGCCCAGGCCGATCAGGGTGAAGATGATCGCCCACAGGATGATTGAGATGACCTGCCAGAAGATGACGGCGTTGCGGCTGGCTCCGAACGACACCATCATGCCCGAGGTGATCTGGCTGGGCAGAACGGCCTGGCCCAGCAGGCTGACGCCGGGGACGCCGAAGCGGTCGAACATGCGCTTGACTCTGGCGCGGCGAGGAGACGGCTCTGCGGGTTCGGCGCCGCCGCTGCGGCGGGCCAGCACCTTCGCCCTGGTGGCGGATGCCGCGAACACGAACGCGAGCATGGAGGCGACGTTGCCGATGACCGCGGCGAGGAGCGTGATCGGCAGCGGAACGCCGGCGACGATGCCGATCAGCGTGCCGAAATAGGACTCGATGAAGGGGATCGCCGCGGCCAGCATCACCCCGGCCCACTGCAGCCAGACGGGCAGCGACTGGGTGAATTCGGCGAGTGCTTCCTGCATGATGACGTCCTCCGGATGTGTAAAGCGTATTTGACATGACAAGCATGCTTTACATCTCTGTCTCGTGTCAAGCGAGCTTTACATCACGGGTGCGTGGCCCTACGGTGGAGGACGTGCGCAGCAGGGTCAAGGAGCTCAGGACGGAGCAGGGGATCTCCCAGCAGGCCCTCGCGACCGCGGTGGGCGTCTCGCGCCAGACGATCAACGCGATCGAGACCGGCCGCTACGACCCCTCGCTCACGCTCGCCGTGCACCTGGCGCGGCATTTCGGATCGACCGTGGAGGAGGTCTTCGATGTCGATGGATGACGCCGGCGAGAGCGCCGAGAGCGCGCGCCGCCCGAACTGGCCCATGTCGCCCGTCAACACGGTGCTGGTCGCAGTGATGACGGTCGGATCGCTCGTCTGCTTCGTGCTCGGGCAGTCGATCGCCGGAACGGCGCTGCTGCTCGGCGGCATCGGAGGCGGACTCGGTGCGATCTTCGCCCGGCGCGGCAGCTCGGGCGATCTCGAGCGCGTGAACGCCCTGGAGTACGCGGACGAGAGGGACCGCGCCGCGGCCGTGAAGGGGCTCGCCGCCGTCGGCGCGGTCGCAATGGTGCTCGGCGCCGGCCAGCTGATCCTGCACGTGATCATCCGCGCCGACCCGATCTCGCGCTGGTCGAGCATCGTGCTGTTCCTCGCGCTGACCGCCTGCTGGTTCGTGGCGAACTGGTACTACGTGCGGAAGGGCTGAGCGCCGGTCCTCCGAGGGCGCGATGCTGTGATGGGATGGACGGATGACGATCGCACTCGCCTCCCCGTCCCTGGACCTCTTCGACTCCTGGGCAGCGACCATCGCCGAGTTCGACGGCCCGCACATCGACGGTGCGGGTCTCGAGCCGGGCTTCGTCGCAGACCGCGCGGGCTGCGACGCTTTCGTCGCCAAGTCGCGTCTGTACGGGGACCTGGATGCCGAACTGCCGGCCGGCAAGGTGCACTGCGACTACTTCTGGATCACCGACGACGGCGAGGTGGTCGGTTTCATCGCGTTCCGTCGTGAGCTCAACGACTGGCTGAGCAGCTACGGCGGTCACATCGGCTACGCGGTGCGCCCGTCCCGGCGTCGCGAGGGCATCGCCCGCGCCGCGCTGAACCTCGTCCTCGACCGTGCCCGTGCCCAGGGCTACGACCGCGTGATGCTCACCTGCGACGACGACAACATCGGCTCCGCCCGCACGATCGAGGGTGCAGGGGGCGTGCTCACCGGCACGGTCGAGGACCCTGACGACATGGCCTCCGGGCCCATCACCCTATTGCGTCAGTACTGGATCGAGCTCTGACGCGCGACTGAAGAGCATTCGTCCTGCACACTCCGCTGGTCTGACGGGTTCTCCCCAGTGGTGGGAATCCGGTCGAGCACCCGCACCGCGCAACAGTTGACTCATGCGCGGGGGTGCGCATGCCGACAGTGTTCCGAGATCGTGGAGTCCGATACTTCTTCTACAGCGATGAAGGAGACGAGCCGCCGCATGTGCACGTCGAGCGAGCTGGATTCACCGCCAAATTCTGGCTGCGGCCCGTAGAATGCGCCGTGAACAGAGGATTCTCCGAACGCGATATCGGTCGCATCGCAAGAAGAGTCACAGCACATCTGACGCTGATCGAGGAGGCGTGGCATGAACATTTCGACGCATGAAGCCATCGCTGTCGACGTGCATGTCGATCAGGACCAGCTCCATGTGCGGCTTCAGGATGGGCGCACCATCAGCACCCCGCTTGACTGGTTTCCCCTCCTGGCAGCAGCGTCGGCCGAGCAGCGGGCAGCCTGGCGGATCATCGGCGCAGGCGAGGGCATCCACTGGCCCATGATCGATGAAGACATCTCGGTCGAGGGGCTTCTCGCCGGCCGCTGACTCCCTTGCAACCCCGGTACGGATGCAGGGACGTTCGCGCACCCGGCTGGAGACACGCGGACGATCGTGCCTGCAGGCGGGGAATCTCCCGGCATCCGTACCGGGGTGGCGGATGCTACTGCGCGACGCGCGCGGCGATGTCGTGGCGGTAGTGGGCGCCGTCGAGGCGGATGCGCCCGATCGCCTCGTACGCGCGCGCCCTGGCATCCGCGAAGTCGGTGCCGGTGGCGACGACGTTCAGCACACGACCACCGGTGGCGATGAGCGAGCCGCCGGGTGCGTCCGGCGCGCCCGTGGCGGCGTGCACGATCGACACGCCGTCGACGGATGCTGCCTCGGCGAGGCCCTCGATCATGCGGCCCGTCTGGGGCGCCTCGGGGTAGCCCTCGCTGGCGAGCACGACGGTGATGGCGACATCGTCGGAGAACTCGGGTCGCGGCTCGTCCTCGAGGGTGCCGGACGCCGACGCCAGCAGCAGCCGTGACAGGGGAGTGCGCAGCCGGGGCAGCACGACCTGGGTCTCGGGGTCGCCGAAGCGCGCGTTGAACTCGATCACGCGCACACCGGCGGGCGTGAGGATGAGGCCCGCGTAGAGCAGGCCGATGAACGGCGTGCCCTCGGAGTCGAGCTGACGGATCATGGGCAGTGCGACGGTCTCCGTGACCTCGTCGACGAACGCGTCGACGCTGCCGAACTGCTCTGCCAGCCACGGCAGCGGCGTGTACGCGCCCATGCCGCCGGTGTTCGGGCCGCCGTCGCCGTCCAGTGCGCGCTTGAAGTCCTGCGCGGGTGCCAGGGGGCGCACGGTGTCGCCGTCACTGAGGAAGAACAGCGAGACCTCGGGCCCGGTGAGGAACTCCTCGACCAGCACGGGGCCGGAGGGCAGATAGTGCTCGGCGTGCGCGAGTGCCTCGGCGCGGTCGGTCGTGACGATCACGCCCTTGCCCGCCGCGAGCCCGTCGGCCTTGACGACGTGAGGTTCGCCGAGCTCGTCGAACGCGGCCCCGACCTCGGCGACGGATGCCGCGCGCACCGCGCGTCCGGTCGGCACGCCCGCGGCATCCATGATCCGCTTCGCGAACGCCTTCGAACCCTCCAGCTGCGCGGCGGCCTTCCCAGGGCCGAACACCGGGATGCCGCGCTCCCGCACCACATCCGCGACGCCCGCGACCAGCGGGGCCTCCGGGCCGACGACCACCAGGTCGACGCCGCGCTCGTTCGCGAACGCGGCGACGGCGGCGCCGTCGAACATGTCGAGGTCGACGATCGTGGCATCCTGCGCGATTCCGGCATTGCCGGGCGCCGCGAAGATCTCGTGCTCGGTCTCCTCCGAGCGCAGGGAGAGGATGATCGCGTGCTCTCGCGCACCGGAACCGAGGACCAGGATCTTCATGCCCGCAAGCCTACCGGCGCGGTGTCGCCGGGTTACCGTCGATGCCTGCGCTCGCGCGCCGGCGGCTCCGGGTCGCGATTCGTCCCGGATCGACATCCTCCCGTCGCTCCAGGTCGCGACTCGTCCTGGAAAGATCGCGGGAAAGCGGGACGTACTGCGACCTGGACGGAGGCGGATGCCTGAAAGCGGGACGAACTGCGACCTGCGCGGCGGGCTCAGCGCGCGGAGGGTTCAGACGGTGACGGGCCGCTCGACGGCGGGGTCCCAGGGGAGCGCCCAGCCGGTCGCGTCGAACAGCGCGTTCAGGATGCCGGCGGTGAAGCCCCACACGATCGTGCCGTCGATGTCGAAGGCCGGACCCTTGTAGGTCATCCCGTCGCGGGTCAGCGTCGACGTGTACCGGTTCGCCGGATCGAGCAGCTGCGCCACCGGCACGCGGAACACCTCGACGGTCTCGGCGTGATCCACGGCCGCCACCCGCGACGGCTCGCGCCACCAGCCGAGCACGGGCGTCACGATGAAGTTGCTGACAGCGAGCGGGATCTCGGGCAGCGCGGCGAGCACCTCGACCCCATCCGGGTCGAGACCCGTCTCCTCGCGCGCCTCGCGCAGCGCGGTCGCCACGGCGTCCGCGTCCTCGGCGTCACGGCCGCCGCCCGGGAACGACACCTGACCGGGATGCGAGGACAGCGTCGCGGCCCGCCGCTGCAGCAGCACGTCGAGGTCGGCCGCGACGGTCAGGTCGTCGGCTCGGGCGGGGATGCTGTCCAGCCGCCCGAACAGGATGAGCACGGATGCCGGATGCGGCTCGCTCACGGTCATCGGGAAGCGCGGCGTCCATTCGGCCGCACGGTCCGCCGCCGTGAGCAGTTCCGCGCGCGCACCGCGCAGAGTCTCGGTGTTCTCGGCTGTCTCGCTCATCCCTATCGACCCTATGCCCGCGGTGCCGAGGAGGCGCCGGACACTACTCCGGAAAAACGCGTGCCGAACCTCCGGACCACGGGGTTCCGGCTCACGGACGCGCCGGATCTCCGGAGTTGTGGAGCGCGTAGCCTGGAGGCATGCCCGCCCGCAGGATCGAGATCGCCGACGGCCGCGCCGCGCTCGCCGCGGTCGAGGCCGGCGACACCGCGCGCCCGGTGACCGCGACGGCTGTGCGCTACCTCCTCCAGCTGCTCGACGAGAAGGCGCCGGGCAACAGCGTCGAGGTGCGCGTCCCGCCGTTCGGCGCCGTGCAGGTCGTGCAGGGCCCGCGGCACACCCGCGGAACCCCGCCGAACGTCGTGGAGATGGACGCCGCGACCTGGGTCGCCGTCGCCACGGGCGCGCAGACCTGGACGGATGCCGTGGCCGCAGGCCGCGTCTCGGCATCCGGCGTCCGTGCCGATCTCTCCGACCTGCTCCCGCTGCGCACCTGACGCGCTCGCGCGAGCCGAGCCGCGCTGCCGATGAACGGCGCCCGGAGGCCACGCATATGCGGAGCGTGGGACAATGGAGGCATGTCGCAGAGCGCAGAGCACGAGACGACCGAGGCCCGCATCCGCCCGGTCCCGCGCTTCGGCGTGTTCCTGGGCCTGGGCGCCGTTCTCGGCGTGATCGTCGCCGGCATCCTCACCGCCGTCGGCAGCTACGAGAAGTCCGAAGTGCTCGACATCGTCTACCCGCCAGGGCAGGTGTTCGGCTTCGCGCTGCTGTGGACCGTCCCGATCGGCATCGCCTTGGGCGGGCTCGTCGCGCTGATCCTGGAGCGGATGGCGCGCAAGCACGAGCGCATCGTGCGGGTCGAGCACGAGCGCATCACCGACCCCGAGAGCTGAGCCCGGCAGCAGGAGAAGCCGGTCAGCTCCGCACGAGCTGCAGCGAGAACTCCACCACGCCGGAGTCCTCGACCTTCACGAACCCGAGGTTCGGCGCCTCCACGCCGAAGTCGGAGAACGTGATGGGGATGCTGCCCGCCACCTGTCCGGTGGCCCCGTGCAGCACGGCATCCAGCTCCACCGTCACCGAGCGGGTCACTCCCGCGAGTGTCAGCTCGCCCTTCGCGCTCACCTTCTGAGCGACGCCCGGCTGGGGGATGCCGTCGGCGACCACGGGCTCGGTCAGCTCGAACGTCGCGGTGGGGAACTTCCCCACGCGCATCGCGGTGCTGCGGAAGTAGCTGTCACGGTTCCCGGAGTCGGTCGCGATCGACGCGACGTCGACCTCGATGCGCGCCGCTGTCAGCGAGGAGTCGGACACGGTCAGCGATCCGGTCACCTTCTCCGTGCGCCCCGTGACGGTGACGTCGGTGCCGTTCAGCACTTCGTCCACGCGGTAGCCGGCGAAGGAGCCCTCACCGACGGTCCACTCCCCCTGAAGGTCTTGCGGGTCGATGGTGGCGCCCGCTTCAGTGGGCGATGCGGGGGCGAGCGTGGGCGCCGATTCGGCGGGGGCGACGAGGTAGTCGCGGTAGATCAGCGGGCCGGCGAATGCGGCGGCGCCGATCGCGACGACCGCGATGCCGGCGGTGATCAGAGTGATGCGGGTGCGCTTCTTCATGGCAGTGTCCTGTCGTGGAGGAGTGTTCGCGACGATGAAACCGCCTCCACCGGGGAGATATGCCGGTATCCGGCGACTGCATAGGCTTCCGCCAGCCGAACCATAGGCGCCGCTCAGGCGAGTTCCGCGATCACGGGCCGCATGGCCGCGTCGAAGGCGACGACGTCGCGTCGCAGGCCGTCGGTCACGGCGACGCTCAGGGCGCCGATCCACCAGATCCCCCGCTGGCTGAACGGCAGCACCTGCACGTTCAGCTCGAAGGAATGCGCGCGCCGGCCGATCTCGCGCTCGAACTCGGCGATCGCGCTGGCGTACGCGCGGTAGGCGCCGCCCGAGGAGCTGACCGAGTCGACGTAGCGGTTGTGCGCGTCCTGTGCGTAGCGGAGAGCCGCCGCGGCGTGCGGCACGATCGCGTCGCGCAGATCCTCCGCACCGGTCGTGGGCAGCGCCACGAGGGTGTCGAAGCCGTCGACCAGCTCAAGGGGCACCTCGGAGCGGTGCGCGCGCGGTTCGACGGTCATGTCCCAGTACTCGCGCCACTGCGCCTCGAGCGCATCGTCGACATCGGTCGCGTCGGGCCGGCGCACCTCGAGTCCGCGCAGCGCGGGAAGATCCTCCGGCGCGCGGATGCCGAGCAGCTGGCGCAGCGCGAGGGCGACCAGCACCGAGGTGCCGGCGTCCTCGCGGATCAGCCACTGCGGCTTATTGCTCATGGCCCCATCGTATGGGGCCGGGCGCCGCCGCGCGCCGACTCTTCGAGGGTCTCCGCCTGTCGGGATCGTGCAGGGGCCGCATCCGTCAGACGGATGCGGCCCCTGCACGGCTCGGAGGGCGCGGGGCGCTCAGCGCCTGCGCTCGAGGATGCGGCGGCGCAGCCGCTCGCGACGACGGGATGGGGGACGCGTGGCGTCCACCAGGGCCTGACGGGCGGCGGCGAGGGTGGGGTAGCTGCCGATGCGGCGGCTGTGGCTGTCGTGCACTACGTGCACGTTCTGCTCGACGGTCACGAAGCCCGCGTACTCGCCGCGGTTGGTCGCGACGAAGACATCCTCGTCGGCCTGTCGCCAGGAGAGGTCGGTGATCTGCTCGGTCTGTGGCTCCTGAGCGCCCTTCGTCTCGTCGCTGCGCTCCTCGCTCAGGAGCCGCGGAGCGAGACGAAGGGCGGGCGCGTCGGAGCGCGCGGAAGTGTGGATACTGCTCATGATTCTTGATTCGTGTACGGGCGCCACGCTGCCGCCTCCGCAATGGCCGGGGAGGGGATCGCATCGGTGCGGTCCAGCCTTGAGGGTGCCCTGGCCGGGGCGTGCGCTGCGCCGGGTGAGAGTCGGCGAAAACTTGCGCAACCACATACTCTAGCACGTCCGGCGGGTCGGCATCCGTCGCGACGGCATCCGGCTGGCGCATCGGCGACCTTCGTGACGCGCCCGGCCCGGTAGGCTGTACGGGTGGCAGCCTCCCCCACCAATCCCTATGCTCAGGCCGGCGTCGACACTGCCGCCGGTGATCTCGCGGTCGAACTCATGAAGGCCTCCGTGCGCGCGACGCACGGGCCCGAGGTTCTCGGCGGAGTCGGCGGATTCGCCGGCATGTTCGACGCCAGCGCCCTGCTCGGCTACACGCGTCCGCTGCTGGCATCCAGCACCGACGGCGTGGGCACGAAGGTCGCCATCGCACAGGCGATCGACAAGCACGACACGATCGGGCAGGACCTGGTCGGCATGGTCGTGGACGACATCGTCGTGGTGGGCGCGAAGCCGCTGTTCATGACCGACTACATCGCGTGCGGCAAGGTCGTCCCCGAGCGCATCGCCGACATCGTGCGCGGCATCGCCGAGGCGTGCTCCGCCACGGGCACCGCGCTCGTGGGCGGCGAGACCGCCGAGCACCCCGGTCTGCTCGGCCCGCGCGACTACGACGTCGCGGGCGCGGCCACCGGTGTCGTCGAGGCGGATGCCGTGCTCGGCGCCGACCGCGTGCAGGACGGCGACGCGGTGATCGCGCTGGCATCCAGTGGCCTGCACTCCAACGGCTACTCGCTCGTGCGGCACATCGTCGCGAACGCGGGGATCGGCTACGGCGACAACGCCGCCGACCTCGGCACGACCTGGGGCGAGGCGCTGCTCGAGCCGACCCGCCTGTACACGACGCCGCTGCTGAAGCTCATCGAGGAGCTGCCCGCCGGCGCCATCCACTCGCTGAGCCACGTGACCGGCGGCGGCATCGCCGCCAACCTCGCCCGCGTGCTGCCCCAGGGCAGCTGGTCCGAGGTCGATCGGTCGACCTGGTCGCCGAGCCCGGTGTTCCGCGTGCTGGCCGACATCGCCGGCACCCCGATCACCGACACCGAGGGCACGTGGAACCTCGGCATCGGCTTCCTGGCCGTCGTCGCGGCGGAGCAGAAGGATGCTGCCATCGCCGCGATCGAGGCGCAGGGCATCCCCGCCTGGCAGGTCGCGACGGTGCACACCGGCGCGCGGCCGGCAGGCGAGTTCGAAGAGGGCGCCAAGGGCGTCGATGGTGGAGCTGTGCGCCTGGTCGGCGCCTACGCGAACGGAACGAAGTAACACCCCATGTGCGGCATCGTCGGAATGGTCGCAGGCGGCCCCGTCAATCAGGACATCTACGACGCGCTGCTGCTGCTGCAGCATCGCGGGCAGGATGCCACCGGCATCGCCACGGCCGAGCCGAACGGCGTCATGCACATGGCGAAGGCCGAGGGCATGGTGCGCGAGGCGTTCCGCACCCGCGACATGCGCTCGCTGCTCGGGAACATCGGCCTGGGTCACGTGCGCTACGCCACGAAGGGCACCGCCTCCAGCGAGGAGGAGATGCAGCCCTTCTACGTGAACGCCCCCTACGGCATCGTGCTGATCCACAACGGCAACCTCACGAACACGCGTGAGCTGACCGCCGACATGGCGCAGCGCGACCGCCGTCACCTGAACTCCTCGAGCGACACCGAGCTGCTGCTGAACGTGCTCGCGCACGAGCTGCAGACCACCACCTCCGCCGTCGACCTCGATCCGGAGCGCATCTTCGAGGCGGTCGCCCGCACGCACCAGCGCATCGAGGGCGCCTACGCCGTGATCTCGATCATCGCCGGGTACGGCCTGCTCGCCTTCCGCGATCCGTTCGGCATCCGTCCCCTGATCCTGGGCCGCCGGGCCGGCCGGGAAGGCGCGACCGAGGACGAGTGGGTCGTCGCCAGCGAGTCGCTCGTGCTCGAGAACGCCGACTACGAGGTGGTGCGCGAGGTCGAACCGGGCGAGGCCGTGTTCATCACCAACGAGGGCGAGCTGTTCACCCGGCAGTGCGCCGAGAACCCGCAGCTGACCCCGTGCGCGTTCGAGTACGTGTACCTCGCCCGCCCCGACTCGATCATGAACGGCGTCTCGGTGTACGAGTCGCGGCTGCGCATGGGCGAGAAGTTGGCCGACACCATCGCCAAGCACGTGCCGCTCGACGAGATCGACGTGGTCATGCCGATCCCGGACTCCTCGCGCCCCTCGGCCATGGAGGTCGCCCGCAAGCTCGGCAAGGAGTACCGCGAGGGCTTCTACAAGAACCGCTACGTGGGCCGCACGTTCATCATGCCCGGCCAGGCGGTGCGGAAGAAGAGCGTGCGGCAGAAGCTGAACGCGATGTCGGCGGAGTTCCAGGGCAAGAACGTGCTGCTGATCGACGACTCGATCGTGCGCGGCACCACCAGCAACCAGATCATCCAGATGGCGCGCGACGCGGGCGCCAAGTCGGTCATCTTCGCCTCGGCGGCCCCGCCCGTGCGCCACCCGCACGTGTACGGCATCAACATGCCCTCCCGCGCCGAGCTGGTCGCGCACGGCCGGACGATCCCCGAGATCGCGGAGGAGCTCGGCTGCGATCGCATCGTGTACCAGGAGGTCGAGGACCTCAAGTCCGCGATCATCGAGGGCACCGACCTGACCGATCTCGACATGAGCTGCTTCGACGGACGCTACGTCACCGGAACCGTGACCCCCGAGTACCTGGAGTGGGTCGAGAAGTCGCAGTCGTCGTGACCACGTCGGGCGCACGGCCGCTCTGGCAGGGGCGCGCGCTCGCGGTGCTCGGCATCCTGCTGTGCGCCTTCTCGCTGCGTTCGGCGGTGGCATCCCTGTCCCCCGTGATCCATGAGATCTCCGCGGACTTCCCGCTGTCCTCGGCGGTGCTCGGGCTCATCGGCACTCTGCCGCCGGTGTGCTTCGCGGTGTTCGGCCTGATCACACCGCTCCTCGAGCGGCGGCTCGGCATCGAACGACTCACGGTGATCGCGCTGTGCGCCATGACCGCGGGGCTGATCCTGCGCGGTCTGGTCGGGGAGTCGGTCGGTCTGGTCCTCGCGACGGCGGTGATCTTCGCGGGTGTCGGGATGGGAAACATCCTCATGCCGCCGCTGGTGAAGAAGTACTTCCTCGACCGCATCGGCCTGATGATGACGCTGTACACGACGGCGATGGCGTGCTCGACGTTCGTGCCGCCGCTGGTCGCCGTGCCGGTCGCGGATGCGGTGGGCTGGCGCTTCTCGCTGGCCATGTGGGCCGTGTTCGCCGCCGCGGGAGTGATCCCCTGGCTCATCATGCTGATGAGGGGGCGTGACGCTTCGACGGGCTCAGCGACCCAGGGAGGAACAGGGTCAGCGGCTCAGGCGGAGTGGGTCCCTGAGCCTGTCGAAGGGCCCGACTTCGCCGCGACCGGACCCATCGCGACCTCGCCCAGCAGTCGTCGCCTGTTCGCGCGGCTCGCGCGCATCCCGCTGGTGTGGGCGCTCGCGCTCACCTTCGGGACCTCGTCGATCATGGCGTACGTGGCCTTCGCCTGGCTCCCGGTGATCATGGTCGAGGTCGCGCACGTCAGCGCGTCGACGGCGGGGCTGCTGCTGTCGCTGTTCGCGTTCGTGGGCCTGCCCTCGTCACTGCTCATCCCCGTGCTCGTGGTGCGGTTCCACGCCACCAGGCCGCTGTTCCTCGTCGGCGCGATCGGCGGCATGATCGGCATCCTCGGTCTGCTGCTCGCGCCGCTGCCGGGACTGCTGTGGCTGTGGACGGTGCTGTTCGGGCTGGTCGGGCTGCTGTTCCCGCTGGCGCTGGTGCTGATCAGCATCCGCTCCCGCACGCCGGAGAGCGCCGTGCTGCTCTCGAGCTTCGTGCAGAGCGTCGGCTACGTGCTCGCCGCGATCTTCCCTGTCCTCGTCGGCGTGCTGCACGACGCGACCGGCGGCTGGACGATCCCGCTGCTGGTCGTCGGCGCCATGCTCGTCGCGAGCATCCCGGCCGGCATGATCGCCGGGCGCCGCCGCACGGTCGAGGACGAATGGGAGCGCAAGCACGGCGCCTGGTGACGCACGGACTGCAATGCAAATCCCCCAGCGGCCGGTGGAATCACATGCGCTCCCCGACTGCTCACGGGTCCTTGAGGTCGAGAGTTGTACAGGTGACCTCGTCGGTCACAGGGAACACTCCTAGGCGACCATCTCGGAGTATGCAGGTGAAGAGGTCGGGGATGGGGACGCGCGTCTCCTCTGATGACCCTTCCGATGTGAATCCACCGATCTGCCAAGCGGCTCCGCATTGCGCTTCTGCGAAGCGCACTCGGTCTGCCATCGTCTTGGCAGGTGCGACGGAACCGTCGGGCAAGGCGGTTCCGACCTCGATCGTCTCCGACTGGACCGATGCCGTTGCGTAGCAGAGCGATACGGACTTCTCTGCGTACGTGGCTTGGACGATCGCGATGGCGCCACCGGTCAGAGCGAGGCTTGCTACGGCGCCGATACCCGCGAACATCCACTGTCTCCGGCGGCGCTGACGCACCGACTTCGTCGCTATGCGTGTCTGGATCCGGGCGAATTGCGCGTCGAAGTAGTCCTGATCTGGATGCTGTTCGTCAGGCATCGGCGTCACCGATCTCCCATGATCTGCGAGAGCTCAGCCCGCAGAAGCCGGCGCGCCCGTGCAAGTCGGTTCCGGATGACACCCGTGCTGCGCGAGGTGGCCAACGCGGCTTCCTTGTACAGCATCCCCTGCTGCAGTCAGAGTTGGATGATTCTTCGATCAAGGGGTTCGAGCTTCTGGAGCGCAGCGACCAAGGCGCTTGATTCCTCCGCTTCGATCATGGCTTCAAAAGCGATATCGGGAGTCGCTTGATCGGCTTGAGTGAGCGGTGCTGGATGTGGTCGGTCGGATCTGCGATTCGCATTGGACACGAGGTTGCGGGCTGTGGTGAGAATCCATGGCAACGCGGATGGGCCGGGCATCTGCGACGCATCGAGTTTCGCCCACGTTGTCACGAATACCTCCTGGAAGACGTCGTCGATGTCATTCGCGTCGTGGAGTCCGGTGCGAATGAATTCGTGGACAGCGGCAGAATGCCGGTCGAACAACGTTTTCAGTGCATCTGAACCTGTGGCCCGGATCGACAGTGCGAGTTCCCGGTCTGTTGGCTCCAGCGCATCGCCACGCTCTCCGTCTCTGCCACCCACGGTGCCCATTATCGTCGATGATCAGGAGAAATCGACGTCTTATCGCGTATGCCCAATGTGTCTCAACCTCACCAATGTCCTTGCGGGTTTTCCAAGCTGCTGGCCAGGATCAGTCGTGTACTGAAGCCGAGGGGGCATCATGGGACGCAAGGTCAGACGAGGGTGGCCATCTGGGTGATGGTGGGGGCGACAATGCTCACCTCCGCCATCGCGGTGGCGTCTCCCGCATCGGCGCGTGTGTACATCCCGGACTATGCGCTGTGGGACTACGTCGGAACGAGCTATGACGCGAACAACTCTGCCACGTCAATCTACAACCACGGCGTCTCGGAGACTGCCTACATGTACGCGGGAGACCACCACTCCGGGCTGCTCTTCAGCATTCCTAAGGGGAACTACAACTGGTGGCTCCCCGCTGGGCAGAACGACAACATCGAGTCGGGCTACTACGCGTCGTACAACTGACCAGATGATCACCTCGAATCGACGTCTTCGGGACCGTTCCAGCAGCCTCGCCGCCGGAACGGTCCTCGTCACGCTCGTGCTCACTGGGTGCGGCACCACGCAGGAGAAGAAGATCACTCTGCCGCCCCAGAACATTGGCGCGTGGTCATTGCCGCTCGATGAGTTCACCTACACAGCATCACCTCTGCGTGATTATGCCGAGGCGCTGCTGGAGAAGCCGTGCTACGAGCAGCACGGCGTCGAGTGGCCCGTGCCCTGGCGTCCGGTCGACGTCGGGCTGGGAGCGTCCTACAGTGCAGGCCTGCAGCGGATCTTCAACGCCGATCTCGCCGCGAAGTTCGGATACCACGCAGCTCCCAACGACTATGAGGGCATCGCCGAATGGAAGTCCTTCGTGCGGAAGACCTCGGCCATCGCGGAGAAGACGCCGGGTTTCGACCAGATCATGGATGCGTGCCAGAGTGCGTCTCGGGAGGCGCTTCCGCTCCCCGCCGACGACGACATGGACTATGCGCTGTCGGCGGCGTCGGTGATCAACACCGAAGCACTCGCCTCGGCCCCAGTGATCTCGGCGGGACAGGCATGGGCGTCATGCATGGCTGGCCGCGGCTACGCGGGCCTGTCGCCCGAGCCGCAGGAGGCGCCCGGCGACGCTCTTCAGGAACAGTGGAAGGTGGGCTATCCCGGCACGATGCCTGGGCGGGATGAGATCGCCATGGCGACCGCGGACGCCGCCTGTCTCGAAGAAGGCGGATGGTCAGAGAAGCTCTACCGCGAGGTCTGGCGCCGGCAGGCGGATTTCGTCGAGAAGAACGCGGATCGCCTGGTCCGCATCCGCCAGGAGTTCGCAGACGACCGGGAGCGGCTGCTTGGCGCCGTGGCGCAGAACGCACCTGGTGAATGAGGCGCGGTTCAGGAGGCGAAGCGTGCGGCGCGCGCTCGTCTGCAGTGCCGTCGTGCTCGGTGCTGCGGTCCTCATCGGCGGCGGTTGGTTCGCGGCGACAATCTTCGTCTCGCCGGGCCAGGTCGAGGCCGCGGCGAACCCGCCTGAGCAAGCCCCGCTGATCGCCGAGGTCGAGCGGGGCGACCTGACGTCGTCCGACGTCTTTCCTGCGTCGGTCGAGTTCGCCGACAGGCAGGTACTCACCCTCTCTCCGGCAGCAGGGGATGCTCGTGCCGTCGTGACCAGCTCGCTCGTCGGCCCGGGCGAGGTGGTGAAGTCCGGTCAGATGGTCGCCACGGTGAACGGCTCGCCGGTGTTCCTGATCGAGAGCCCGTTCCCCTTCTATCGCGATGTCGGCGTCGGCGACTCCGGTCCCGACGTCGAAGCACTTCAGAATCAGCTTGTCGGCCTTGGGCTGCTCGACGGCGCCGACGGCGAGTTCGGATCGCGCACTGCGAGCGCCCTACGCCGGCTCTACGCAGGCCAGGGCGCCACGCCACCGTTGCGTGCGGCTCCCTCCGACACGGAGCCCGCGGCCGCCGAAGCGGCGGACGATGCGACGTCAGACCCTGCCGAGAAGCAGGTGTATCTGCCACTGACATCCATCCTGACGGCGCCTCATCTGCCGGCGACGGTCCGCTCCGTACCGGCGGTCGGTGAGATCGTCTCCGAGGCGACGGCCCTTACGTTGGACTCGGCCGCCGTCGTCGTGCGGATGCAGATTGGCGAGGCCACCGACGTCGCCGTCGGCGATTCCGTGCGAGTCGCGGTCGACGGGCTCGACGAGCTTGACGGAACAGTGCAGGACGTGACCGTGCCAGACGCCGGCGGAGAGTCAGAGCAGGCAGACTCGCCATCCTCCGCTCTTGCGACTGTGACCCCGACGGGGATGACGCCGCCTTCCGAGGCGGTCGGAAAGGCGGCCACGGTCATCGCCAACGAGCGAGTGCTTGCGAGCAATGCACTGCTCGTTCCGCTCTCGGCGGTCAAGATGACCGCGGGCGGCGAAGGCCAAGTCCTACTGCACCAGGACGGGCAATTTCAGCGTGTTGATGTCCGAGTGATCGCAACCGTCGACGGCTCTGCGGCGATCGAGCCGCTGGAGGGCCGGATCGACGCCGGGCAGGAGGTGCGCCTCGGATGACAGGTCCGCTCTTGTCCATCAGGCGAGGTAGCCGGGTCTACGGCCCGAGCAGAGTCGGGTCCGCCAGGGTCACCGCGCTCGACGAGATCGACATCGACATCCGTCGGGGCGAGTTCGTCGCGATCGTCGGCCCGTCGGGCGGCGGCAAGTCAACGTTGCTCTCCGTTCTCGGTCTGCTGGACGAGCTGACCAGCGGCGAGTACCGGATCGATGGTGCACTCACATCCGGGCTCTCGGACAGGCGTCGCACGCGACTGCGCTCGCGGACGATGGCCTTTGTCTTCCAGGCCTTCCATCTGCTGGAGCGCCGGCAGGTCATTGACAGTGCGGAGCTCGCGCTTCTCTATCAGGGGGTGGCCAGAACCGAGCGTCGCCGACGGGCCGCCGACGCGCTCGCCGCGGTGGGGCTAGCAGCGAAGGGGGAGGCTGAGTCGGCCGACCTGTCCGGCGGACAACGCCAGCGCGTGGCCATCGCGAGGGCGATGGCCACCGCGAACCCTGTCATCCTCGCAGATGAGCCGACCGGTAACCTCGACACGACCGCCGGCGAAGCGGTGCTCGACCAGCTGGACGCACTCCACAGGCGGGGGGCGACGGTCGTCGTCGTCACACACTCCGAATCGCTGGCCCGGCGAGCCGATCGGGTCATCAGGATCGAAGACGGCAGGATCGTCGACAACCCCAGCCCGGCCGACGCCGGCGGCAATAGAGGGGCCGCCGTACACGAAGCGGCGGGCATCGGATCGGTGAGGCTCGACGGGCGCGGATTGCGCATTGGGGACCTGCTGGCGGACGCGTTGCGGTCGGTGCTATCGCGGCGGCTGCAGACGCTCGCACTGCTGGCGACGGTCGCGATCGCCGTGGGAATGATGGTCGTCACCCTTGGCGTCGCATCCTCCGCGCGTGCTCAGGTTTCCGGCTCATTCGATGCTCGCGCCAATCGGGAGGTGAGCGTGACGACGCAGTCCAACGAGATGTCGCTCGCCGACGCCGTAAGGCGAGCGTCGGATCTCGCTGGGGCCGACGATGTGGCAGCGCTCAGCGATCACGGTGACGTATCGGTCACGTCCCCGGGCGAGGCGTTGTCGGTGAGCCTTCACGGCGTTGCCGGAGACCTCGCATCGGCGACGCGAAGCACGATCCGGTGGCTGGGCGGCGGGGTCCGTGAGCTGCGCGATAACCAGGTCCTGCTGGGTGCATCCTTGGCGGCTCAGCTCCGATTGCCTCCCATCGAGCTCTCGCCGGAGGTCTTGATCGACGGCAGACCGTGCGTCGTCGTCGGGACGATCGAGGTCTCGGACCGCTATCCGCTTCTCGCCGGAGAGGTGGTAGCGAGCGAAACCACAGCGAACCACTTCGGGCCGCCGAACCAGACCGACGTCGCGATCGTGACAGCTGCGGGCGCGGCCGCGCAGGTGGGCGAGTACGCTCCGTTGGCTCTGGATCCGCGGCACCCCGACGACTACCTGGTGCATGTCCCGGTCGATCCGCAGTCGTTGCGTCAGGATGTCGAGGCGGGCGTGCAGACGGCCCTGACGGCCTTCACGGTACTCATGGCCCTGGTGGCAGCATTCGCCGTGAGCAGCACCCTCACGATGTCGGTCGTCTCCCGGCGCAGTGAGCTGGGGCTGCGACGTGCCATCGGTGGCCGTGCACGCGACGTGGGGATGCTCGTCGCAGCGGAAGCATCATTCGTCGGCATCGTGGGAGGCGCCGTGGGACTGGTGCTCGGTGTTCTCTGCATTCTCGGCTTCACGATCGCGCAACGTTGGCTACCAGTCTTCGACGTCTGGCTGATTCCGCTCAGCTTGGTGGCCGGCCTGGTGCTGGCGGCAGTGAGTTCGCTGGTTCCGGCGGTGAGAGCGGCGCGGGTGGCGCCCGCCGTCGCGCTCCGAAGCTGATGGGTTGCCGGTGCGCAGAGTGCGATCGAATGACTGGACCGTTCCGCTGCTGGTCCTCGGCGTGGCGCTCGTGGCGAGCATCCCGGCCCGGCTGGTCGCCGGTCGCCGGTCGCCGGCGCACGGCGGCGCGTGGTGAACGAAGGTCGCTGACCAGCCGCGGCGAAGGTCGAGACCTCGATGATACCAACGTTGGTATCATCGAGTCATGAAGGTCGATGTCGTAGCCGCACCGGCACTCGTGCGCGCGGCGCGTGAGGATGCCGGTCTGACTCAACGCGCGCTCGCCGAGGCTGTGGGACTGCGCCAGTCCAACATCGCCGCGATCGAGGCTGGCAATCGATCCGTGTCCGCAGACATGCTCGAGCGGATCCTCGTGGCCGCCGACTACCGTCCGGCGCTGTCTCTGCGCGATCACGCCACCGCGTTGAAGAAGCTCGGTGCTGAGCTCGGCATCACCAACATTCGCGTCTTCGGATCTGTGGCGCGCGGACAGGACCACCACGCCTCGGATGTCGATCTGCTGGTCGACCTGGAACCCAGCTCCGTGCCGTTCCGGCTCGGAGCATTCAAGGGCGAGTCGGAGCAACTCCTCGGTTTCGGTGTCGACGTCGTCGTCGATCGAGGGGACAGGCCAGGGCTGGACCGCATCCGGGAGACGGCGGTGCCGCTGTGACCGCAGCGCCCTCGGCGCGGGAGGTGCTCGCCGACGAGCTCGATCGCATCTCCGAACGGTTGACACGAACGGAGGCGGACGGCAGGGAAGCCTTCTTCGAGGGCTCAGACTCCTACGACCGTGCCGTCGTCGCGGTCATCCGGCTGGCAGCGCGGTTCGAGGATGAACGACGATTCGGCGCGCTGCTGGGCGAAGTGACGGAGCGCGAGCGGATGGGCATCCGCCAGACGCGGAACATCGCCGCGCACCACGGTTATGCGTCGATGGACGAGGAGACCTTCTGGGAGACGACGACCGTCGACATGCCCGCATTCGTCGCGAAGCTCCGCGATATGAACGGGCTGTAGATCAGCCGATCGTCACCTCGTCGCCGACGCGGATCACGCCGCCGGCGCCGGCGGTGTCGTCGACCGAGCCGGACACGCCGTTCAGGAGCAGCAGACGGCCGAGCGTCGGCTCGGGCAGCCCGACTCCGCGGGTCAGCGTCGTCAGCACCTTGGCATCGCGGATGCCGGTGTCGGGGTTCGCGTGCGTCGCCAGGCATCGCACGATCGGTCCCTCCGCCGTGAAACGCAGATCTCCGATGCGCACCTCGCCGGCCCACGCCAGCTCATCCCAGGCTTCCGCCCCCTCGACGACGACGTTCGAGCGGAACCGGCGGTCATCCACGGTCTGACCCAGCGCGGTGCTCAGCGCGTCGATGCTCGCCTCGCTGTGCACGGAGACGAAACCGCGTGCCCGGTCCTGGAACCGAGAGCGCTCGCCGTCACCAACGAGCGCCAGCGGCAGGCGGCCCTCGCGCTGCAGCAGCTTCCACTCCGGGGAGTCGAGCACGAACGCGGTCACGATCTCGGTGAGCTCGGCGCGCCCGTCGGCATCCAGCGCCACGTCGACCAGCAGCGACTCGTCGTGCGTGATCCGCACGCGCTGCGTCTCGTGGTCGAAAGCCACGCGCAGGGTGGCCAGCGAGGGGAACGACTCCAGGGCCAGGCCCTTCGACTTCGGCCAGTAGTCCAGGCCGTCGCGCTGCTCCGGTTCCGCGGCATCCGCGAAGCGGAAGGCCAGCACCCGGTCGCCGGCGACGCGGCCGTCGGGCTGGATGATCAGTTCATCGCACTGCTCGGGCGTGAACCCCTTGATCGGATGACGGTACAGGGCGGCGACGCGGGGCATCCGGCCATTGTGTCATCGGACGATGGGTACGACGAAACCCTGGTCGACTCGGCAGCTGCCGGTCGCCAGGGTGTCTGGTCGTGCGAAGGAGGGGATCAGGCCCGCTCGAGCTCGTCCTCGTCCTCGTCCTCGTACTGGTCGGCCCACTTGTCGACGTACTGGTCCTCCTCGGAGGAGGGGTGGCCGAGCTCGTTCTCCAGTGCGGAGAAGTTCACGTTCGGACTGTACGACTTGAGTTCGCGAGCGATCTTGGTGTGCTTCGCCTTCTGACGGCCACGGCCCATGCGCGAGACCCCCTTTTACGAGTTCAGCAGCGGGCTGTGCGACGCCCGATGGTATTCACGGCACCGGCTCGAGGCCGGTAAGAGTAGCATTCAGGATAGCACGCACGCCAGAGCCTGAGGCCGTCCTGCGGCCGGTGAGGGGAACGATCATCATGACAGATTCCACGCCCACAGCATCCGACGAAGCCGCTCAGAACGCCGCGCTGCAGAAGGCCGTCATCGTCGGCATCCAGCCCGGCCAGCCGCCGCACGTGCTCGCGGAGGCGCTCCGCTACGCCAAGCTGCTCCAGGCTCCGCTCGTGGTCGTCCACGTCGACGTCACGCGCTTCGTCACCTACGAGGATCCGGACGGCTACGTGCACTCCGCGCCCATCGACCTCAACCTCGATGCGGGTGCCGCCGAGTTCGAGGATGTGCAGAAGATGGCTGCCGAAGCCCTCGACAAGGAGGACATCGCCTGGACCACGCGGCAGCTCATCGGCGATCCTGCTCTGGCGATCAAGCAGCTGGCGAACAAGCTCGACGCGCAGCTGATCGTGATCGGCACGCGCAAGCGCGGCATCGGGGAGTCCATCCGGGAGTTCTTCACGGGCTCGGTCGCGGCTCGCCTGGCGCACCGCCAGCACCGCTCGGTGCTCGTCGTGCCGCAGACCGAGTCCGTCCCCGACGACCAGAAGGATGTCTGGGACGAGTAGCCCCCGTCAGTCGAGCGCGTCGCCCTCCGCAGCGCGCTCCAGGTTGCCGCGTGCGCTGGCGGCGGCGGCATCCGCGTCTCCGCGCCTGATCGCGTCCAGCAGCTCCTCGTGCCCGCGCGGGTCGCGCCGGGCCGAGCCGTCGCGCTGCGCGTCGCGACGCACGTACTCGCACAGCTGCGGAAGCAGCGCGGTGTAGACCTCGAACAGGATCGGATTCCCGGATGCCGCGGCGACCGCCTCGTGAACCGCGACGTCGGCGTCCAGCCATTCCTCGCCGTCTGTGCGGGAGCGGAGTTCGAGCGCCTCGGCGATGCGCGCGATGGCTTCGGGGGTCGCGCGCTCGGCGGCCAGTCGCGCGAGCGCGGGCTCGAGCGCTGCGCGTGCCTCGGCGAAGTGCGAGACGTCCGAGCCCGCGCGGGCGAGCGCGCCGGGCAGCTCGCTGCGAGCGCGCACGAAGGTGCCGTCGCCGCGGCGGATCTCGAGCATGCCGCTGTACTGCAGGGCGCGCAGCGCCTCGCGCAGGGTGCCGCGGGCGACGCCGAGGGCCGCCATCAGCTCGGGCTCGGCGGGGATGCGCTCGCCGACGGGCCAGCGGCCCGGTCGTCAATGTGCTGCTGCCCCAGCTCGGGGTCGGCCTCGCGATCACGCGCGCTCAACGCCGCGCGGAGGCGGATGCCGTGGCATCCGCGGCTCTCGCTGTGACCGACCAGCCCGCCCGACCGGCCTTTCCAGTCGGCCCGGAACGACGTGACCTGCGGACGCCTCCAGGTCGCATTCCGTCCCGCTGTGGCATCCGATCCGGCCTTCGGGTCGCAGTTCGTCCCGTCCTCCCGTCCGGATGGCGGGACGAATCGCGACCTGGGCGGATGCCGTCGGCGGTGTCGGGGGCGAACTGCGGCCCGGAGCGCGCACGGCCCCCGGGAAACGCGCCCCGGAAGCGACGGATGCCGCCCGGAATCGATCCGGGCGGCATCCATTGCGACCTGCGCGCCTGCTTCAGAGACGAAGGCCTAGGGGCGCGCTGCCGCCAGGGCCCGGGTGATCTCGTGCGCCGCGTCGTCGAGGGCGCGCTCGAGGCCGGTCACGACGGATGCCTCCAGCAGCCCGCCGCGGGCCACGTGCGTGCGCAGGTCGGTGCGCACCTGCGCACGGAACGCGTTGATGGCGGCATCCGCCCGCTGCAGGTTCTCGCGGCTCGTGACGCGCTCGTCGCCGAGTCCTTCCGCGCGGGGCTGCTTCTTGGCGGCGCGACGCTCCTCCTGAGCTGCGGTGGCGAGGTCGGCGCGCAGGCTGCGCATCGCCTCCTTCACGCTCTGCCGCACCTCGCTGGCGATCAGGCGCACCGAGTCGGAGAGTCCCTCCTCGATGCCCTCCAGGTCGGCCGAGCGCGATTCGAGCTCGGAACGGCCGGCATCCGTGATGGCGTAGATGGTGGTGCGGCCCTCGACGGTCTTGGTGACCAGGCCCTCCTCCTCCAGTTTCGCCAGCCGGGGGTAGATCGTGCCGGCGCTGGGCGTGTAGGTGCCGCCGGTGCGGTCGGTCAGCGCCTGGATGATGCCGTAGCCGTGCTGCGGCGCCTCGTTCAGCAGCGACAGCAGGTACAGCCGCAGGTCGCCGTGCGAGAAGACTGCCGGTGCCATCACTCCTCCCATTCCGGGTCGTCGGCGACGGTCGGACGCGCCTGGCGCAGCACCGTGATGCCGCCCGAGACCGTGTTCGCGCGCACGTCGACGAAGCTGCCGGCGAGCTCGCCCATCTGTCCGGTGTAGTTGCTCGGCCCGCCGCTGGAGCGCTGGATGCCGTCGACCATGAGCTTGCCGCTCATGCTGCGCAGGGCGTAGTTCGCCGGCAGGGTCTCGTCCAGGCGCACGGTCACTCCGCCCGAGACGGTGTTGACGTTCAGGGTGTTCACGTCGCCGATCGCATCGATGAGCACGGAGCCGGACACGGTGTCGACGACGGCCTTGCGCAGCGAACCGGTCACGGCGACGTCGCCCGAGACGCTGTTCGCGACCACGGAGCCGGTCAGGCCCCGCAGCTGCACATCGCCGGAGACGGAGTTCGCCGAGAGGTCGCCGGTCACGTCGTCGGCGATGATGTCGCCGGAGACCGTGTTGAGCTTGACGTCGTTGCGGATGCCGGACACCAGTGCGCCTGCGCTGACCACGCCGAGCGTGAGTGCGATCGCGCGCGGCACGGCGACGCTGATCTCGGCCTTGGGGCCGCCGGCGCCGAAGTTGCGGAACACCTCGAGGAAGTTGTCCCATCCGATCTGCGGGTGGTCGATCTCGATCTGGGTGCCATCGGACTCGACGCGCAGGTCCTTGATGGTGACGCCGTGCACCTCGATGCGGATGCCGGGTTCGTCGTGTGCGATCACGTCGACCTGTCCGCCGACGAGTCCGACCTTGAGCCGGGACGCGGAGGCGATGTCGATGACGCGTTCCTCGCCGGGGGCGATGAGCCACTTCTCGGTCATTGTCGTTCTCTTCCTGGTTGAGGCGATATCGAGATATATCGCGTATTGGAAGAGTAACACGATATATCTCGAGTTAGTCAAGGGGTTCAGTGAAGACTCAGGAACGGCGTGTTTGACCTTGACGCAACGTCAACTTCTACCGTTGTCCTATCGACGAACGAGAGGAGCGGATGCCATGGACTGGTCCATCCAGGAGATAGCCCGCCTGGCGGGGACGACGAGCAGAACGCTGCGTCACTACGACGACATCGGACTGCTCGCCCCCTCGCGCATCGCCGCCAACGGTTACCGGCACTACGACGAGGCCGCGCTCGTGCGCCTGCAGCGCATCCTGCTGCTGCGCGAGCTCGGGCTCGGGCTGCCGCAGATCGCCGAGGTGATCGACGCTTCGACAGGCTCGGCGGCCCAGGCGGCCGAGGCATCCGCTCTGCAGACCCACCTCGAGCTGCTCCGGCAGGAGCAGCAGCGGATCGGGCGGCAGATCGCGTCCGTCGAATCGACCATCACCGCATTGACAGAAGGGAAGAACCTCATGGCCGAGAACATGTTCGACGGCTTCGACCACACGCAGTACAAGGAGGAGGTCGAGGAGCGCTGGGGCCGCAAGGCGTACGCCGACGGCGACCGCTGGTGGCGCGGCCTCTCCGACGATGACCGTGCCGCCTGGAAGCAGCGCGTCGCTGACCTGGGCCGCGACTGGATCGCCGCCGCGGAGAGCGGCATCGACCCGGCGTCCGCCGAGGCGCAGGACATCGCCCGCCGCCACGTCGAGTGGCTCACGGGCATCCCGGGCACGCCGGCCGCCGCCCCGGGCGGCGATGTGAAGGGCTACGTGATCGGACTCGGCGAGATGTACGTCGCCGACCCGCGCTTCGGCGCGAACTACGCGACGAGCGACGGCGGCTCCGCCGGCGCCGAGTTCGTCCGCGACGCTCTGCGCGTCTACGCGGAGGCGAACCTCTGAGCCGACCCACGTCGTCGCAGCTCGCCGCACATTCGGGAGGAGTTCTCGCGCTCGGGAGGAGATTCCCGGGCCGGGACTCCTCCTGAAGGTGCGTTCTCCTCCCGAGCGGATCGGGCGAGCGCGTCAGTTCTGGTCGTCGATGCCGATGTGCGCGATCGTCGCGTGCTGGTTGTGGGACACGTACACGCGCAGCAGCGCGGTGGGGTTCTGCTGCAGGGCGCGCAGCGCGTCGTTCGCGCTGTCGGCCTCGCGGGCGAACGCGCCGACGATGAGGTCTGCGTAGGGCTGGGTGCGGGGATCGGCGTTCCAGCGTCCGATCCCTGCGGGCAAAACGGTATACCAAAATACCGGGAGCCCCACTCAGGAAGGGCGGGAGTGCGCCGGCCGCTCAAGGTGCGGAGTGCGCGCACTCCGCACGACGTCGTCGCGCGCGCCGTCCCATCCCATGATGAGGACGTGCGACGAGCGGGCGGGGGAGATCACGGAGCCGGACACCGCTCCAGCGTACGGCCGCCGCCGCGGGTCGCCGCATGGCATCCCGTCGCCGGGCGCGGGTAGTCTGGCCTGACGATGAGCATCACTCGCCGCACGCTGCTGCTCGGCGCCGGGACCGGTGCCGTCGCGGTGCTCCTTGCCGCGTGCACGCCCGAGCCCACCAAGCCGACGCCGACCCGGTCCACGCCCGCTCCCCGGCCCACCGCCCCCTCCCAGGTGCCCGCTCCTTCGGCGTTCGTCCGCAGCTCCTGGTCGAAGGACCCGTACTCGTACGGCGCGATGAGCTACGTGCCCTCCGGCACCGACCCGCAGCAGCGCGCGACGCTCGCCGAGCCCATCGGTGACCGGCTGTTCTTCGCCGGCGAGGCCCTGGACACCGACAACCCCGGCACCGTCCTCGGCGCGGTGGACTCCGGCCGCGCGGCCGCGCTCGCGCTGATCGTCGCGGCGGGGCCCAAGGAGCGCGTCGCCGTGATCGGCGCGGGCGCCGCGGGCGTGGTGGCGGCGCGGATGCTGGCGGATGCCAACCACGAGGTCACCGTGTTCGAGGCCCGAGACCGCTCGGGTGGCCGCATCCTCAGCCAGAAGGCGAAGGACTGGCCGGTGCCCGCGCAGCTGGGCGGCTGGCTCATCTCCGACGAGCAGCTGACCGCGCTGCACGATCGGATCACCACGCTCGGCGAGCAGCAGCTCACCTTCGAGACGGCGACCGGCTGGTCGAAGGACGGGGCCACCGACACCGTCTCCGGCGACCCGATCGCGCAGGCCGCCGAGAAGGCGGGCGACCTGCCCGCCGACATCCCCCTCGCCGAGGCCCTCACGCAGAACGGCGCCGACCTCGACGACCCTGCGCTCGCGGCATCCCTTGCCTGGCTCTCCGCCACCACGGGCGCCGACCCCGAGAAGGCGTCGAGCTGGTACCCGCCGGCGTTCGCGCCGGACACGCTCACCGGCATGGCGGAGGACCTCGGATCCTTCTTCGAGAAGCATCTCGAGGATCAGCAGGTCACGCTGGCCTCGCCCGTCGTGCGCGTCGCCTACGACGACAGCGGAGTGAGCCTGCGGCTGGGCACGGGCGAGGCGCTGTCGTTCGACCGCGTCATCGTCACGGCGCCTCTGGGGGTGCTGCAGCGACAGGGCATCGAGTTCGCCCCCGCGCTGCCGAAGCCGCATCGCGGAGCGATCGCGTCCCTGGCATCCGGTTTCGTGGAGACGGTGTGGATGCGGTTCGAGGAGCCGTTCTGGGATGCCGAGCAGACGATCTGGCACGTGGTCGGCGGCGACGGCCTGATCCGCACCTGGATCAACCTGATGCCGGCCACCGGCGAGCCGGTGCTCGTGGGGCTCGTCGGCGGAGCGGATGCCGCGCGCTTCGCGGCGCTCAGCGACCGCGACGCCCAGGTCGCCGCCAGAGCGGCACTCGTCTTCTTCGCGCCCACTCCGGCGGACGCGAGCTGATCACGCCCCACGGGGGCAGCCGTACGCGCACGTGGCTGAGCAGCACGAGCGCGGCCGCCACGAGAGCGAAGATCGCCAGCGCGGCGAGGCACGACACGGACATCTCCGGAAGACCCGACACCTGCCGCGGGTCGAGGAAGTAGTACGGGTACCAGCCGATGATCCGGCCGCGCACGATCGTGAACACGCCCCAGACCACCGGGTAGGCCAGCACGAACGGCACCACCCGCCACGAGGCGGCGTGCCGGCTGGGGCCGATCAGCCACGCGATCACCGCGCATGCCGGCAGCAGGTAGTGCAGCACCACATCCGACCAGGGAACCGTGATCGGGATGCCACGCACGCCCGCCTGCCACACGATGATCGAGAACGCCAGGCCGGCCGTCACCGTCCAGCTCAGCACCAGCGCCCTGGCCGACGTGAGCCATACCGGATCCTCCGCGCGTCGCAGCGCGATGACGCCCGCGAGGATCGTCACCGCGGCGAACGCCACGTTCGACTGGATCGTCAGGTACGCGAAGAAGTTGTCGCTGGCGAGGGTCTGCGAGCCCATGCCCCACAGCATCCGATGCGTGAGGGACACGATGCACACGGCTGCGGCGAGCAGACGCAGCCATCCGAAGATCCGTCTCGTCAGCACGCGGGCGTCGTCCTCCTGGCGGCTTCCGCTCCCTCGGGCGGAGCGGCTCAGTCGTCCCCCGAGTCTACGTAACGCGGTCGTCGGGCGGGTCCTGCGCCGTGGCTAGAGTTGGACGGTGACCTCCCCGATGTCCATCGCCACCGTCCTCCGGCGCGCGGCGCTGGTGGCGCTCGGCGGGATGCTGGGCACCGCCGCGCGCATGGGTCTCGGGATGCTCATCCCGGATGCCGCGCTCAGCGTGCTGGCCGCGAACATCGTCGGCGCCCTGGCCCTGGGCATCCTGACGGCCCAGTTGCCGGCCGGCGATCTGCGGGTTCTTCTGGGCACAGGCGTGCTCGGCGGCTTCACGACCTACAGCTCGTTCATGGTCGACAGCGTGCAGCTGCGGGATGCATCTCCGCTGCTCGCTGTCGGGTACATCGTCGTCAGCCTGGTCGGGGGCATCGCGGCCGCCGCCCTCGGGCTGGTGCTGGGGCGGAAGCGGGCGGCATCATGAGCCCGCTGGTGTTCCTGCTCGCCGCCGCATGCGGCGGACTCGGGGCCGCGACACGGTACCTCGTCGATCTCGGCATCGGACAGCTGACCGGCACGCGCTTCCCGTGGGGCGTGATGGTGATCAACATCACCGGCTCGCTCGCGCTCGGCCTGGTGATCGGGATGCTGCCCGGCGCGGCTTTCGTGCTCGGCACCGGCTTCCTCGGCGGGTACACCACGTTCAGCACCGCGATGATCAACACGGTCGCGCTGTGGCGCGACGGGGAACGCCGGGCATCCGCCCTCTACGCCGGGGGAATGCTGCTGGCCGGCCTCGCCGCCGCGGCCCTCGGGCTCTCGCTCGGTCACGCCCTCTGACCGACCCTGATGTCGCGCTCCGGCCCGCTCTCAGCCGGCTCCAAGGACCGATAATGTACAGATGTACATGAGGGGGTCGGGATGTCGGATGCTGTCACGCGCCGCAGGCGCGATCCGGAGACCCGCCGCCGCGAGATCGTCGCGGCGGCGGCCGAGCTGATCGTCGAGGTCGGCGTCGGCGCCCTCACCCACCGCATGATCGCCGCGCGCGCGGGCGTGCCGCTCGGCGCGACCACGCAGTACTTCGCCACGCTCGACGAGCTGCGGTCGGAGGCGCTGCGCCACCTCGTGGCGGATGTGGACTCCAGGATGGAGGGCATCCGATCCGTCCTCACCGAGCGCGGCGCCACTCCCGCTGTCATCGCCGAGCTCATCGTGCAGGGCCTCGCCGACGCCCGGGCCATGGAGGCCGACCGCGCCGTGGTCACCGCCGCGGTCAACGACCCTCAGCTGCGCGAGCTCGCCCGGCGCTGGTCGGCGCAGATGGCGGGGTTCCTCACCGGCGACCACGGACTCGAGCGCGCGACCGCGGCTGCCATCTTCATCGACGGGGTGCTCTGGCACTCCCGCATCAACGACGAGCCGCTCAGCGGCGCCTTCATCGAATCCGCTCTCGCCGCCATCCTCGGCGAGAGCATCCGTCCTTCGTCCGTGAGCGACTGAAACGAGCATCGTGTCGAATCTCTCCGTCCTCAGCCTGCGCAACCGCGCGCTCATCGCCCTGATCACGATCGTCTCCGCCGTGTTCGGCGGACTGGCGCTGACCAACCTCAAGCAGGAGCTCATCCCCTCGCTCGAGCTGCCGGCGCTGATGGTCATGACCACCTACCCTGGCGCTTCGCCCGAGGTCGTCGAGAACGACGTCTCCACGCCGATCGAGGATGCCATCCAGGGCGTGCCGGGGCTCGAGTCGACGACCGCGACGAGCACCACCAACGCCTCGATCGTGCAGGCGACCTTCACCTACGGCACCAACCTGGCGACCGCCGAGCAGAAGATGCAGCAGGCGATCAACCGCATCGGCCAGCAGCTGCCGAAGGACGTCGCTCCGCAGGTGCTCAGCGTCTCGATCGACGACTTCCCGGTGATCCAGATCGCCGTCACCGGCTTCAGCGACGCCGAGGCCGCGCAGAACGACCTGCAGACCACCGTCATCCCGGACCTCGAGGACGTCAAGGGCGTCAACGCCGCGCAGATCGTCGGCGGCGTCGGGCAGCGCATCACGATCACGCCCGACGCGGCCAAGCTGGCCGAGGCGCGTCAGAGCACGCAGGCGATCAGCCAGGCGCTGCAGCAGAACGGCGTGCTGCTGCCCGGCGGCGACATCACCCAGGGTGACGAGACGCTCACCGTGCAGACCGGGTCGAAGATCACGAGCGCGAGCGAGCTGGCATCCCTGCCGCTGGTCGGCACGACACTGACCATCGGCGACGTCGCGACCGTGGAGCAGACCACCGACCCGGTCACCTCGATCTCGCGCGTGGACGGCAAGGACGCCCTGTCGATCGCCGTCACCAAGCTTCCGTCCGCCAACACGGTCGACGTGTCCAAGGGCGTGCTGAGCAAGCTCGACGACCTGAAGAAGACCTTCCCCGACACGACCTTCACCGTCGTGTTCGATCAGGCGCCGTTCATCGAGCAGTCCATCGAGACGCTCGCCACCGAGGGCTTGCTGGGCCTGGCGTTCGCAGTGATCGTCATCCTGATCTTCCTGCTGTCGATCCGCTCCACACTGGTCACCGCGATCTCGATCCCGACCAGCGTGCTGATCACCTTCATCGGACTGCAGGCGTTCGGCTACTCGCTCAACGTACTGACGCTCGGCGCGCTCACCATCGCGATCGGGCGCGTGGTCGACGACTCCATCGTGGTGATCGAGAACATCAAGCGTCACTACGTGCAGGGCGCCGACAAGGGCGATGCGATCCGGCTCGCGGTGCGCGAGGTGGCTGCGGCCATCACGGCGTCCACGATCACGACCGTCGCGGTGTTCCTGCCGATCGTGTTCGTCGGCGACATGGTCGGCGAGCTGTTCCGGCCCTTCGCGATGACCGTGACGATCGCGATGGTCGCCTCTCTGCTGGTCGCGCTGACGATCGTGCCGGTGCTGGCGTACTGGTTCCTCAAGCCCGGCAAGCCGCTGCTGGACGCCGCGGGGGCGCAGATCGATCCGGAGCATCCGGATGCTCCGCCCAGCCGTCTGCAGCGCGCCTACCGGCCGATCCTGGGCTGGACGCTGAAGCACTCGGCGACCACCGTCATCATCGCCGTGCTGGTGCTCGCCGGCACCCTGGCGGCCGCCCCGCTGATGAAGATCAACTTCCTCAGCGACTCCGGGCAGAACACCATGACCGTCACCCAGGACATCGGCGGCACCGCAAGCCTCGAGGCGAAGTCGGATGCCGCGAAGAAGGTCGAGAAGGCGCTGGAGGACGTCGACGGCATCACGCACGTGCAGGCGTCGATCGGGTCCAGCGGCTCGGCGCTGCGCGACGCCTTCTCCGGCGGTGCGGGCATCACCTACTCCATCCAGACCAGCGATTCGGCCGATCAGGAGAAGCTGCGCGCCACCGTGCAGAAGAGGATCGACGAGCTGAAGGACGCCGGTGACGTCAAGGTCGGGGCGTCGTCGGGCGGCTTCGGCTCCAGCGACATCACCATCAGCGTCACGGCTCCCACGGCCGATGTGCTGCAGGAGGCGACGGACGCCCTGACGAAGGACCTCAAGGGCCGCGACGGCGTCGGCGAGGTCACCGACAACCTCGCGGCGTCGCTGCCGTACATCGCGGTGGTCGTCGACCGGGCGAAGGCCGCCGAGCACGGCCTCTCCGAGGTCGCGGTGGGCTCGATCGTGTCGAACACGATGCGCCCGGAGCAGCTCGGGACGGTGGAAGTCGACGGCACCGGCCTGACCGTGTACCTCGTCGCTCCCGAACCTCCGACGTCGGAGGACGCCCTGAAGGAGCTGGCGATCCCGACCCCGACCGGCATCGTGAAGCTGTCGGACATCGCCCAGGTCGAGCAGAGCAACGGGCCCACCGCGATCACCACCGAGAAGGGGCGTCGCACCGCCACGATCACGGTGCCTCCGGCCTCCGACGACCTGGCCGTCGCCACGCGCTCGGTGACCGCCTCGCTCGATCACGTGAAGCTGCCCGAGGGCGCCCGCGCCGAGATCGGCGGCGTCGCGCAGCAGCAGGCCGACTCGTTCTCGCAGCTGGGCCTGGCGATGCTCGCCGCGATCCTGATCGTCTACGTGGTGATGGTCGCGACCTTCAAGTCGCTGCGCCAGCCGCTGCTGCTGCTCGTGTCGGTGCCGTTCGCGGCGACCGGCGCCATCCTGCTGCAGATCGCCACGGGCGTGCCGCTGGGCGTCGCCTCGCTGATCGGCGTGCTGATGCTGATCGGCATCGTGGTCACGAACGCGATCGTGCTCGTCGACCTCGTCAACCAGTACCGCGAGAAGGGCCTCACGACCGCGGATGCCGTGATGGCCGGCGGCGAGAAGCGTCTGCGGCCGATCCTGATGACGGCGCTCGCCACGATCTTCGCTCTCACGCCGATGGCTCTCGGTATCACCGGCCACGGCGGGTTCATCTCCCAGCCGCTCGCGATCGTGGTGATCGGCGGCCTGGTGTCGTCGACCGTGCTGACGCTGATCGTGCTGCCGACGCTCTACAACCTGGTCGAGGGCGCGAAGGAGCGGCGTGCTGCACGGCGCGCTACACGCGGCGGCGGGGCGTCCGGACCGGACGGAGCCGGTCCCGGCGGCTCGGGTCCTGCCGGCCCTGCCGGCCCTGAGGGCCCGCGCAGGCCCATCGCGCCCGAGATCATGTACCGCAGCGACGTCGAGGCGCATCTCGCGGGCGAGGCGCACGGCGGTGGTGCCGGTTCCGTGGCCGCCGGGTCCGGCGCCGGTGCGCGGTCGTTCGCGGCCGGTGCGGGTGCTCGCGCGGGGGCGGGACTCGCGGCATCCGATTCGACGCCGGATGCCCCGCCCGCGGGCGGGATGGCCGATGGTGAGCCCGCCGCCGCAGTGGACTCCGGCACGATCGCACGCCTGCAGTTCACGGATTCCCCCGCGGTGCAGCCCTACGAGCCCGTCCGCTCCGCGGCCGACCCCATGCTCGCGGCGGCTGCCGCGGCATCCGCTGCTGCTGCCGCCGCCTCTGCGGCCGCAGCGGCGGCATCCGTCGTCGCGCAGGCCGCAGCCGACCCCGCTGCGCACCACCCGACCCGACGCGAGCTGCGCTCGCAGGCGCTGCCCTCCGCGAACCCGGTCGACTGACCGCGGTCCGACTTCGCCGCCGGCCCTTTGCATCCCGGATGGAAAGTGCCGGGTCCGGATGCCTGTTACCCGGCGGTTTCCAACTCGGCAGCGGCCGCGCGGATGGAAAGCGCCGGGTATCGGGCCTCGCCACCGATGTTTTCCATCTCGGTCGGGCAGGGAGCTGACGCGGGTGGTCTCAGCCGGAGAAGCGGATGCCCCACTCCAGCGTCCAGGACTCGTCCTGCCCCAGGTGGCGCAGTCCGCGCCCGGTGTTGAAGGCGTCGGCGGGCGCCGTCATCGGCTCCACGGCGACGACCAGGGAGTGGTCCGGGTATCCGGTGGAGGTGTACGCCTGCACGTAGCCGAAGCCTGGCCCCTGCTGCAGCGTGACAGCGCGGCCGTCGGGAGCGGTCAGCGTCGTGCGCGCGAAGCCGTCGGCATCCCGGTGCAGGTTCGCGAACCCGGTGTCCAGCTGCACGTCGCCGAGCCGCTGCCCCTCGCGCAGATCGGTGCCGGAGGCGACCGGGGATTCGCCGACCGGCAGCATCCGCTCATCTGTCTCGAAATAGGTCTCCGCGGGGATCCGCAGCATCAGCGTGCGCGGGTCGGCGCCGCCGATCGTCAGGTACGGATGAGTGCCGAGCGCGACCGGCGCCGGGGCGACCGAACGGTTCGTCAGCGTGTGCGTGACGTCGATGCCGGCATCCGTCAGTGCGTATCGCACAGTGGTGTCGACCAGGTAGGGGTAGCCGGTCTGCGGGACGATCGCGGCGCCCAGCGTCACCGCATCCTCCGAACGGGTCACGATCTCGTAGGCGGTGAAGCGCAGCAGTCCATGGCTGGCGTTGTGGAACTTCGGCTCGGTGACCGAAAGGGCCCGGGTGGTCCCGCCGTCCTGCCAGACGCCGTCGCGGATGCGGTTCGGCCAGGGCGCGAGTACGACACCCGAGCATCCCGGCGTCGGCTGGTCCTCGGGGTAGGGCGGGACCACGTCGACACCGCCGACGGTCAGGTGCCGCAGCGAGGCGCCCACCTGGGCGATCTGAGCAGTGACATCGCCACGGCGGAGTCGGATCTGGACGCCAGTGGGCGAATGCGTAACGCTGTCGACGGACATGGGGCAATCGTACGACCGCGGGAGAGGATGGTCGTGTGGAAGAGGATGGGACGACGATGACGGATGCGGTGGAGCTGTGCTGCCTGCTGTGGGCGCGCGAGGGTGAGCGGGCGGGCCTGTCGGAGTACGAGGATCACGTGCTGGCGCTGATCGGCGAGCATCGCGGAGAGGTGGTGCGGCGAGCGGTGTCGACGGAGCCCGGGGACGGGCCCGATGAGATCCAACTGTTCCGATTCGCGGACGATGCTGCGCTGCAGGCATACCTCGGTGACCCGCGACGCCTCGCGCTGGCGGAAGAACGCGACCGCGTCATCGCGCGCACCGACCTGTTCCCGGTGGCCATCCGCTAGCCCGGCCGGGCGGTTTCCCAGGCGGTTCCGGTAGACTCGTGGGGTCGGCTTCGGGCACCCGCCTCGTGCGGAGCGTTTTGCGAGGGTGAACCTGCTCTCATTGTGAGCCCAGGGGCCGATGGTTCATCAACCATCACATGAATGGCCCCGGCCGACGGATGCCCGGGTATGTCCGCCGTGCGCTGATCTCTGTGCGCACGGGAGCGGACGCTGTTCTCGTGTCAGAGACAGTCAGGAAGATCCCATGCCGAAGAACGGCAAGCCCAAGGGCGGACGCCCGTCCCGCAACTTCGAGCCGCGCTACGCGAAGAAGACGGCGTTCCACGACCGTCACGCCGGTGGCCGTCCGACCCGTGACGACGACCGGCGGTCGGATGCCGGTGAGCGCCGCTCCTTCTCGTCCGACGCGCGCGCAGACCGCCGCCCGGGAAGCATCAGCCCCAAGCACCGCGGCTACCGCGAGGCCGAGGCCGGTGCGGCGGCGCCCAAGCGCCGCTGGTCGGATGCCGAGCGCGCGGGCCGCGACGAGGCCCGCTCCATCCGCAACCGTGCCGAGTCCGATCGCCGTGAGGCGCCGCACCACCGCAACGACCGCGACGACCGCGGAGCCCGCGGCTTCGATCGTGGCGCGCGTCGCTTCGACGACCGTCCCCGTCGCGATGACCGCTCCGGTGGCGTCCGCCGTGACGAGCGTCCCTCGCGCGATGACCGCGGTGGTGGCCGTGGGTTCGAGCGTCGTGACGAGCGCCCGCGCTTCGAGCGTGACGACCGGGGTTCGCGTGACTTCGAGCGTCGTGACGATCGTGGCGGTCGCGGTTTCGAGCGTCGCGATGACCGTGGTGGCGCGCGTGGCGGCTTCGACCGCAACGACCGCCCGCGATTCGACCGTGACGACCGGGGTTCGCGCGGCTTCGACCGCCGCGATGACCGCGGTGGCGCACGGGGCGGTTTCGACCGCAACGACGACCGTGGCGCGCGCGGCGGTTTCGACCGCAACGACGACCGTGGCGCACGCGGCGGCTTTGATCGCAACGACCGCGGTGGCGCACGGGGCGGTTTCGATCGGAACGACCGCGGTGGCGCACGCGGTTTCGACCGTCGCGATGACCGTGGCGCACGCGGTTTCGACCGTCCCGAGCGTCCGCGCTTCGACCGCGATGACAGGTCCCGTCAGGACCGCGACGAGCGCCCGCGTTTCGAGCGCAGCGACCGCCGTGACGACCGCCCGCGCTTCGACCGCAACGACCGTGACGCCCGTCCGATCCGCCAGAACCGCGACGACCGTCCGAGCCGCAGCGACTGGAACCGCACCGCGACGGTCAAGGCGCACGAGGAGCACGTCGACGTCGTGCACGAGCGGCTCGAGGCCGAGGCCGTGCAGGCCACCGAGGTCGCCGATGTGACCTTCGCCGACCTGGGTATGGGCTCGAACATCGTCGAGGTCCTGAAGAACATGGGCGCCGAGAAGCCGTTCCCGATCCAGGCGGCCACGATCCCGGCCATCCTCGAGGGACGCGACGTGCTCGGTCGCGGCCGCACCGGCTCGGGCAAGACGATCGCCTTCGGCGCGCCGCTGGTGGAGAGCATCCTGCTGTCGCAGAAGGGCAAGCGGCGCGAGATAGGCCGCAAGCCGCGCGCCATCATCCTGGCGCCGACGCGCGAGCTGGCCCTGCAGATCGACCGCACGGTGCAGCCGATCGCCCGCAGCGTCGGTCTGTTCACCACGCAGATCTACGGTGGCGTGCCTCAAGCGCGCCAGGTGGGCGCGCTCAACAAGGGCGTCGACATCATCATCGGCACCCCCGGCCGCATCGAAGACCTCATCGAGCAGCGCAAGCTCGACCTCTCCGAGATCCGCATCGCGGTGCTCGACGAGGCCGACCACATGGCGGAGCTCGGCTTCGCCGAGCCCGTGCAGCGCATCCTGCGCAAGACGGGCACCGCCCTCGAGGACGGCGCGACCAGCCAGAAGCTGCTGTTCTCGGCGACGCTCGACCGCGAGGTCGCCGCGATCGTCGACGAGTTCCTGGTCGACCCTGCCGTCTACGAGGTCGCCGGCGAGGACCAGAACTCGGGCACCATCGAGCACCGCGTGCTGGTGATCGAGCACCGCGACAAGGCCGAGGTGCTCACCTCGCTCGTCGACCGCGACGGGCAGACGCTGGTCTTCGCACGCACCCGCGCGTACGCCGAGATGCTCAGCGAGCAGTTCGAGGATGCCGGGATCGCGTCCGTCGCCCTTCACGGTGACCTGAACCAGGCCAAGCGCACGCGCAACCTGCAGAAGCTCACCGCGGGCAAGGTTCAGGTGCTCGTCGCCACGGACGTCGCCGCGCGCGGCATCCACGTCGACGACATCGACCTGGTCGTGCAGGCCGACGCGCCCGACGAGTACAAGACGTACCTGCACCGCTCGGGCCGCACGGGCCGTGCCGGCCGCTCCGGACGCGTCGTCACGCTGATCACCCGGCACCGTCGTCGCCGCATGGAGGACCTGCTGGACCGCGCTGAGATCGACGCGCCGTTCGAGCAGGTCGCACCGGGTGACGACCTGATCGACGAGATCACCGGTCGGGTGCCGAGCGCCGCAGAGCTGACCGCCTGACGCGCGTCGCAACTCCGGAGAAACGCCCCCGTGGAGCCCGACAACGGCTCTGCGGGGGCGTTTCCGCGTCGGATCTCCGGAGTTGTGGCGGCGGACGCGATGAGCCTGCGCCCTAGTCTGGACGGATGCCGCTGATCCGTCCCGCATCCCTCCCCCTGATCCGCGCGGCCGAGGGCGGCTCGGACGAGGTCGGGCAGGCGGATGCTGCGGCACGCGCACTTCGCGAGGACTACGAGCGGTGGAGCCGGCTGGGATGGGGCGCGCTCACGTATCTCGGAGCGGTGCTCGGAACGCTGTTCGGGCTCGCGATGCTCGACGCGGCGAGCGACGTGTCGGGGGGAGCCGGACGGGTCGTGGTTCTCGCGATCGGAGGCGCGGCTCTGACCATCGCGGTCGTCTGCCTTCTCGTGCTGCACCGGCTCTGGCGGACGGGGCGTCGCCTCACGATCGCGGCCGCCTGGTGGCTGCGGCTGCCCTTCCGCACCGGGCAGCGCTCCCGTCGAGCGCCGTTCTGGTTCGCGCCGCGGACGGTGCAGTACGAGCCCCGCATTCTGACGAGGACGACGGCGGGTGCGCTGCTCTTGCTCGTGGCGATCTTCGGGCTGTCCTCGGTGTTCTTCACCGATGCGGCGCGGATGCCGCTGCTGACGGCGGCGATGGTGTCGATCGGCGTGATCGCCGCGCTGTGCGTGTGCGGGATCCTCGGCGGCATCATGCGCATCACATCGGGTCTTGCGGAGGGCGATCCGTTGTGGACCGCCGTGCGCGACCGCGTCCGGGGCGAGTGATCAGCATCCCATAGGCTGGGCGCATGGAATGGGGCTCTTGGGCAACGGCGGGCGGCACGGTCTGGTTCTGCATCGCGCTGGCGACGAGCGGGCTCGCGGGCGTGCAGGGCCGGACGAAGCTCGGCTGGTTCGTGCTGGGGATGATCTTCGGCCCGCTCGCACTGCTGCTCCTGGTCTTCCTGACCGAGCCGCTGGTCAAGCGGGACTGACCGCGCTCAGAACAGCATCTCCGCCTTCGGCGCCGGGGGAGCGGATGCCGGGGCCGGACGCATCCGCTCACGCATGATCCCCCGCATCCGATCGTGATCCTCCTCCGACTGCGTGTGCAGGCCGTGGGCGCGGATCAGCGGACGCATCCGCTTGGCCAGCCACTGGCGGTAGCCCTTCGGGGCCTCGGCCGCCGCACCCGGGTACAGGCCCCGGTAGGAGGCGACCAGGTCGGGGCGCTCGCGCTGCAGCCATTCGAAGAACCAGGGCTTGACGCCGGCGCGCAGGTGCAGCGCACCGTATACGGCGTGGTCGGCGCCGGCATCCGCGATCCGCGACAGCGCCTCGTCGATCGCTCCGACCGAGTCCGTGATGTGCGGCAGGACGGGCATCAGGAAGACCCCGACCCGGAACCCGGCATCCGTCAGGGCGCGCACGGTGTCGAGCCGGGCCTGCGTGGTCGGTGTGCCGGGTTCGATCGAGTGCTGCAGCGCGTCGTCGTACATCGCGATGGACATCTGGATGTCGATCGGCACGCGCTTCGCGGAGTCCATCAGCAGGGGGATGTCGCGGCGGACCAGCGTGCCCTTGGTGAGGATCGACATCGGCGTGCCTGAGTCCGCCAGCGCCTGGATGATCCCCGGCATCAGCCGATATCGCCCCTCAGCCCGCTGGTAGGGATCGGTGTTGGTGCCCAGCGCGACGGTCTCGTGCTGCCAGGACCCCCGACGCAGCTCGCGCTGGAGCACGTCGACGATGTTCGTCTTCACGACGATCTGCGAATCGAAGTCGTGCCCCGCGTCCAGGTCGAGATACTGGTGCGTCCCACGAGCGAAGCAATAAGAGCAGGCATGGCTGCATCCGCGGTAGGGGTTGATCGTCCAGTTGAACGGCATCCGCGACGGTCCGGGAACCGCGTTCAGTGCCGACTTGGCCAGCACCTCGTGGAACGTCATGCCCGCGAACTCCGGCGTGGTCACCGACTGCACGATCCCGTTGCGGTTCTCCAGTCCGGGCAGCGCCGCGGGATCCGCATCGTCGATCGTCTGACCTTGCCACCGCATCTCCCCATTAGAACAAAAAGACGATGCTAGGGCAAGTGATATTCGAACAGATCTATTATTCGCGCCGGCGTGCCAGCATCGCCTCGGTCTGCTGCTGCAGCATCGCCCGCACCCCGACGATCACCAGTCCCGCGACCAGGAAAGCGAGACCGATCTGGAACAGGGTGGTTCCCAGCCAGGTCTGGAAGATCGCGAAGTCCTTGGGCTCCGGTCGCGCCATGAGCTCGGACTGCACCAGGGTGAGGAATCCGCCCACCAGCATCAGGAGCAGGGCGGACACGAGCAGGATCGCCGCTCCGCCTGGGGTGCGGATGTACGGGGGCTCGGGGCTCTGCGATGTCTGTGCCATGGCTGGATCCTATGCGCTGGGCGCAGGCGGGCTCCGGGGTGGCGTGCGCCGGGCTCGTGAAACCGTCAGGGCCATGCGTCACAATGGAGCGATGAGCGCCACGCATTCCCGGCATGCGTCGCGTGCGCCGCTCGCCGTGCGGGTCGCCCTGCCCATCGGCGTGCTGTTCACCGCGATCGCCTCGCTGGCGACGCTGGCCGGCGGCGGTGGATCGGATTCTCCCGCGGCGGCGGAACTGCCGGCGCCCGCCGCAGTCATGGCGCTCCCCGACGTGAAGCTGGCCGAGGCCCACGCCGCGAACCCGTGCGCGGATACTGCTGTGACGTCCGCGCTCGCCGCGCACGATGACGCCGCCGCAGTGCGCGCCTTCGGCGGCGGCGAGCAGTTCCGTGCCGCGGTCACCGCGGGCAACGCCCCCTGCATCTCGCTCTCCGATCCCGCTCACGACTGGGTCGTCGTCAACAAGCTCCGCCCGCTGGCCCCGGTGGACTTCGCGCCCGCATCCGTGCGGGCGTCGAGTCTGCGCGCCACCTCCGGATCGGTGAGCATGCGCCCCGAGGTCGCGGAGGCCCTCGACCGCATGAGCGGCGCTCTGACGGCCGGAGGCGGCGGCACCATCGGCGTCAACAACGCCTATCGCTCCTACGGTCTGCAGCAGGTCACCTACTCCCGCTTCGTGCGCTCGGAGGGTGTCGCGGGGGCGGATGCCGGGTCCGCGCGCCCCGGTCACAGCGAGCACCAGAGCGGCCTTGCCGTCGACGTCGTCGCCTGCTCAGGCGGATGCGGGTCGCTCGGTGCGTTCGGCTCGACCGCGCAGAGCGACTGGATCGTGCAGCACGCCTGGGAGTACGGGTTCATCGTCCGCTACGAGAAGGGCGCCACGCCGACCACCGGCTACATGCCCGAGCCGTGGCATCTGCGCTTCATCGGCGTGGAGCTGGCGAAGGCGTATCACGATGGCGGCTTCCACACGCTGGAGGAGTTCTTCGGCCTCCCCGCGGCCCCCGATTACGCGCACTGACGGCATCCGGAATCGTCCACTGACGGCATCCCACAAACCCGGTACGCAGTGCCACGGATTGTGAGACGCATTCCCACAATCCGCTGTGTCCGGACCTCCTCGCGTCGTAGACTCGCCGGTGCGAAGACGCGCACGACTTTCAGGAGGACGTCATGGAACGCGACATCTACGAAGAGGATCACGAGGCCTTCCGCGACCTGGTCAAGGACTTCGTCAAGCGGTACGCCACGAACGAGAACATCGAGAAGTGGGAGGCCGCCGGCGAGATCGACCGCGCCACCATGCTCGCCGCCGGTGAGGCGGGGCTGATCGGCCTTTCGGTGCCTGAGGAGTTCGGCGGCGCCGGCATGCTGCAGGACTACCGCTTCCGCACGATCGTCATGGAGGAGGTCATCGCCGCCGGTGCTGGCTCGCTGGCCGGTGCCTTCGGCATCCAGGACGACCTGGCCGTGCCGTACTTGGTGCACATGGGCACCCAGGAGCAGAAGGAGAAGTGGCTGCCCCGCATGGCCACCGGTGAGGTGCTCGGCGCGCTCGCCATGACCGACCCGGGTGCCGGCTCCGACCTGCGCGGCATCAAGACCAATGCCAAGAAGGTCGACGGCGGCTACATCCTCAACGGCGCCAAGACGTTCATCTCCTCCGGCACGACCGCCGACATCGTGGTCACCTTCGTCAAGACCGGCGAGGGCAACCGTCCTGACGCGTTCAGCCTGCTGATCGTGGAGAAGGGCATGGAGGGCTTCGACCAGGGCAAGAAGCTCAGCAAGATGGGCTTCCACGGCTGGGACACGGCGGAGCTCAGCTTCACCGACGTCTTCGTCCCCGACGAGAACCTGATCAGCGGCAAGGAGGGCCAGGGCTTCATCCAGCTGATGATGAACCTGCCGCTCGAGCGCCTCTCGATCGGTGTCGCAGCCGCCGCGGCCGCCGAAGCCGCGACCAACTGGACCATCGCGTACACCAAGGACCGCGAGGCCTTCGGCGAGCGGATCGCCGACTTCCAGAACACCCGCTTCCGCCTGGCCGACATGGTCACCACCACCGAGGTGATGTGGGCGTACGTCGACCGCGCGCTGCTGGCCTACAAGGACAGCAAGCTCAGCGCCGAGGACGCCGCCAAGGTGAAGTTCTGGGCCACGGAGCGCGAGTGGGAGGTGCTCGACATGGGCGTGCAGCTGCACGGCGGCTACGGCTACATCATGGAGTACCCGATCGCGAAGGCGTTCACCGACGCCCGCGTGCACCGCATCTACGGCGGCACCAACGAGATCATGCGCGACCTCGTCGGCCGTCAGATCGCCGGCAAGCGCTGACGCACCGTCACCGAAGGGCCGTCCGGATGCTGCATCCGGGCGGCCCTTCGCTGTACCCACTTCCGGGGAGTATCGTCGCGACGACCTGACAGGCGCGCAATCAGATCTCGTCGAGGTACTGCGGGCGCGCCTTCATCGCGTGGATGACGAGTTCATAGCCGTCGTCGTAGATCAGGCTGATGATCTCGAGAAGTCGGCCTGCGGGATCGCTGCCGATCATCAGCCAGCGTCGTGGGTCGTCTTCATCGTCGAGCGGCCGGGAGTGGAGCACGTGTTGCGCCGCGTAGATCACGTCTTCATCGGCGAGTCGGTCGCGTCGGTAGTGCTTCCTTGCCGAGGTGTGCAGATCAGGCGACATGAGCCCATTCGCGCACGGCGGCGCGAATGGCGTCCGATCGATTCGTTATTCCTTCACTTTCGGCACGAGCGTTCAGTGCGGCGAGAGTGGCGGCATCGAGGCGAACAGGGATGACCGAGCCCGGGCCATCGCCCACAGGGGGTCGGCCACGACGAGGTTTGGGGAGCTTCTCAAGGTCGTATCCGGCCTCAGCTTCATCCGCCCAGGCTTGGATCTGCTCGTCGGTGACAGGCTTGCCGTGCAGGAGGTGCTCACTCATGGAATTAGTGTATACGAAAACCGGCGATTAGCGTATACGAAATCAGGCCACCGGCCGGGCGGCCGCCTCGCGGGAGGCGCGGGATGCGGGTGACGAGGTACCGCGCTTCCAGTAGCCGGTGAAGCTCACGTGGTTCTTGTCCACGCCGCGCTCGGCGACGAGGTACCGCCGGGCACCGGAGGCCAGGGACTGCTCGCCCGCGATGTATGCGTGGAACGGCATGGACGGCAGCGTCAGCGCACGCAGTGCGGACAGCGCGCGTACCCCGGGCGCCTCGGCATCCGTGCGCACGACCGTCCGCACCTCGATGCCCGCCGGATGCGGGAACTCGAGCGCGTCCTCCGCGGTCGCGACCTCGAGGATCACGGTCCCGACGGCCGTCGCCGGCAGTGAGGAGCAGACGCCCGCGATCGCGGGCAGGGCGGTCTCGTCGCCCACCAGGACGACGCGATCCTCCCCGCGTGCGGGGTTGAACGTCAGTCCCTCGTCGATCACGAGGACGTGCTCGCCGGCGTGGCAGGTCTCCGCCCAGCGCGATGCGGGTCCCGCGGTGCCGTCGGCCGCCGACCCGTGCAGCACGAAGTCAACGTCGATCTCGGCGCCGGCATCGGCGGTCGCGGGGCGATAGGAGCGCACGGTGTAGTTGCGCATCACCGGACGCACGCCGTCGGGGATGCGCAGGAACTTCAGGTACCCGAGCAGGCCGTTGGCCTTCGCGGGCACGCGCTCCAGTCCCTCCTCGCCGCCCAGCGGAAGGAACAGCCGGAACCACTGGTCGTAGCCCATCGGCGTGAAGCGCTCGATCTCGCCGCCGCCGAGCGTCACCCGCATCCAGCCGCTGGTGAGTCGCTGCGTCCGCAGCACGGTCAGGTGGATGAGCTCCGCGGACGCGGGCTTGACGATCTTGCCGACGGACATGATTTCCCTTTCAGAGCTGCCAGGGGAAGCTGGCGGTGAAGACGACGGCGGATGCCAGGACCACGGCGCCCGCGAAGACCGTGTCGCGCGTGCGCCATGGGACGAGGTGCCGCTCGGTGCGCGTGGGGTGGGCGCCGAAGGCGCGGGCATCCATCGACAGTGCGACGCGCTCGGCATGACGGATGCCGGATGCCAGCAGCGGCACGACGTACCCCCAGCCGCGCACCAGGCGGGCGACCGGTCCTCGACCGCCGAACCGTCCGCCCCAGCCGTGCCCTCGCACGCGGTGGGCGGCGCGGATCACCGACAGCTCGTACCCGAAGCGCGGCACGAACCGGTACGCGGCCAGCGCCGTGTACCCGATCCGGTACGGCACCCTCAGCTGCTGCACCGCGGCGCGCACCAGGTCGGGGCCGCTCGTGGTGAGACCGCCGATCAGGGCGAGCGCGAGGATCGCGCCCAGGCGCAGCGCCGTCGCGAGCCCGATGATCAGCGCGCCCTCGTGCAGCGTCCATGCGCCGATCGTGAGCACGACGCCGGTGCCCGCGACCTGGCTCGGGGCGACCCATACGCCGAAGCCGACGGTGAGCACGGCGATGCCGATCGGCATCCCGAGCAGCAGCAGCGCGGTCGCGCGCCGGGTGAGCCGCGCTCCGCTCAGCACGAGGACGTAAGACAGCACCAGGAAGACCGCCGGCGTGAGCAGATCGCGGGTCGCCACGAGCAGGGCCATCGCCGGCAGCACGGCGGCGATCTTCGCCAGCGGGTTGAGATGGTGCAGCCAGAACCGGGCGGATGCGGGTGCCGCGGCGTACGGGTCGGTCGGCGTCGGCTCGGTCGCGGGGGAGTGCGGCGCACTCGAAGGTCCGCGAAGCCGGACGCCCGTGTCCCCGTCGTGGCGGGGCGGGTGCCCCCGGGCCCGCGTCTTCTGGGACCGGGCACCCGCCGGGGGCTCCGACGCCGCCGGGTCGGCATCCCCCGGCCCCCCCCCTCTGAGACCCCCCCGCACCCCCGCCGGGGGGCCCGCGGCGGGCCGAGCCCCCCCCCCCCCCCCGGACGGGGGG
>Ga0066256_1000833_pt1 | contig 56200 bp, 62 predicted proteins | sample ThiBio_1000_biof_FD_87107 | JGI IMG/M metagenome (GOLD analysis project Ga0066256, IMG submission 87107) | Wastewater bioreactor microbial communities from Cape Town, South Africa - Thiocy_expt_1000_biof (version 2) | ecosystem: Engineered > Bioreactor > Thiocyanate-remediating >... | reverse complement strand
CGTGCCACGTTCGGCGGCTACGGCGAGGCATCCGAGAAGATCAACTTCCTGAACCACTACTTCGGGGGCGCGGCCGACAACAAGATCGACACCGCGATGGTGGACGCGCTGAAGAAGAAGGGCGCCGAGCCCGACCTCTTCAGCCCCGACGGGTTCAACGCCGCCATCATGCTCGTGCACGCCGTCAAGGAGGGCAAGGGCGACGTCAACGCCATGATCAAGGCGCTCGAGGGCTTCACCTTCCAGGGGCCGAAGGGCGAGAACACGGTTCGCGCCAAGGACCACGCGCTGATCCAGGACATGTACCAGGCGAAGCTCGTGGCCTCGGGAGGATCGTTCACTCCCGAGCTCGTCGACACGGTTCCGGCCGCCCAGGTCGCGCCCGCGGAGAAGTAGGAAGTGACCACCCCAGCCCCGCCCGCATCCGGCGCATCGCTCCGCGTCGAAGGCCTCGGACTCGAGATCGGAGGAGCGACGATCCTCAAGGACGTCGACCTCGCTGTCGAGCCCGGTGCCCTCGTCGGAGTGATCGGGCCGAACGGCGCCGGCAAGACGACGCTGTTCAACACCATCTCGGGAGTGATCAGGCCCACGGCCGGCCGCGTCCTGCTGGACGGCGCCGACATCACCCGCACGAGCGTGCCGCAGCGCGCCCGGGCGGGACTGGGGAGGACGTTCCAGACCTCGAGCCTCTTCCCGCAGCTGAGCGTGCGCGAGAACGTGCGCATCGCGGTGCAGGCCACCGAGGGCGGCAGCTACTCGCTGTTCCACTTCCCGCGGCGCTCGGACGCCGCCAGCACCCGGGCCGAGGAGCTGCTGGTCTCGGTGGGGTTGCGCTGGACGCGCGTGCGGGGGACATCAGCCACGGCGACAAGCGCAAGCTCGAGATCGCCGTGCTCCTGGCGACCCGCTCCCGTCTGGTGCTGCTGGACGAGCCGATGGCCGGTGTCGCCTCGGGAGACGTCGCGGGCCTCGTCGACAGCATCCGCGGGCTCCAGGCCGAGACAGGATGCACCGTGCTCATGGTCGAGCATCATATCGAGGTGCTGATGGGCCTGGTCGACCTGGTCGCAGTGATGTACTTCGGCAGCATCATCGCGGTGGACACCCCACAGCGGATCATGGAGAACGCGACCGTGCAGAGCGCCTATCTGGGGACAGGCTCATGAGCGCCCCCATCCTGCAGGTGCGGAACCTGCGCGCGTCGATCGCCGGCCAGCAGGTCGTCGAGGACGTGTCCTTCGACGTGCCGGCCACCGGCATCACCGCCGTGCTCGGACGCAACGGTGCGGGCAAGACCTCGACGCTGCGAGGCATCCTCGGACTGATCTCCCGCAGGGGGGAGGTGCTGCTCGACGGAGAGCGCATCGACGCGCTCAGCACGCACCGCATCGTGCAGCGCGGCGTCGGCTATGTCCCCGAGGACCGCGAGGTGTTCGCCGGGCTCACGGTCGCCGAGAACCTCGCGCTCGCCGAGCGCCAGCGCGAGCCGCGCCGCGAGTTCGTCGCGCAGCTGTTCCCCGATCTGATCGCGCGCCGCGAGCAGCGCGCCGGGACGCTCTCGGGAGGACAGCAGCAGATGGTGTCAGTCGCCCGCGCCCTGCTGAACGACAACAGGCTGCTGCTGGTCGACGAGCCCACCAAGGGACTGGCGCCCAAGATCGTCACCGAGGTGGCGGATGCCCTGGCGGAGGCCGCCACGACCGTTCCCATGCTGCTCGTGGAGCAGAACCTCGAGGTCGTGCGCCGCCTGGCGGACCAGGCCATCGTGATCGCGGACGGCCGCGTGGTGCACACCGGAACGGCATCAGCGATCCTCGATGACGCCGACCTGACCCGACGCCTGCTGGGCGTCAGTGCGGAGGAGCACGCATGAGCACGCTTGTCCTCACCCTGATCATCGGCCTGGGTCTCGGGGCACTGTACTTCCTGGTCGCGAGCGGCCTGAGCCTGATCTACGGCCTGATGCACGTGCTGAACTTCGCGCACGGCGCCTTCCTCACCCTCAGCGCCTTCGTCGGCTGGGCGGTCGCCCAGGCCATCGGCGTCTCCAGCTGGGGCGGCTTCCTGCTCTCGGTCCTCGCCGGCGCTCTGGTGGGCGCGGTGTTCGCGGCCCTGACGGAGCTGATCCTGATCCGGCCGCTGTACGAACGGCACATCGAGCAGGTGCTGGTCACGGTCGGGCTCTCGTTCGCCGCGATCGCGCTGTTCGAGGGCATCTGGGGCACGGATCCCGTCACCGTCACAGGACCGGCGTGGCTCGGGCAGACCACCTCGGTGCTCGGCGCCAGCATCCCGAACAAGTACTGGGTGCTCATCATCGCCGCGGGAATCGTGCTCGCCGGGCTCGTGCTGTTCCTGAAGAAGACCCGCTACGGCATGATCATCCGCGCCGGCGTCGAGAACCGCGCCATGGTCACCGCCCTCGGCATCGACGTGCGTCGCTCGTTCACCCTGGTGTTCGCGATCGGCGGCGCGGCCGCCGGCATCGGCGGAGTGCTCGCCATGCACGCCATGACCTACGTCTCGGCGCATCTCGGCTCCACGCTGCTGATCTTCGCGTTCATCGTGACCGTGGTGGGCGGCCTCGGCTCCCTGACGGGCGCCGCCGTCGCCTCGGTGCTCGTGGCCGTGCTGCAGCAGGTCGCCAACACCTACCTCGGCGGCACGGGCGACTTCATCGTCGTGATCCTGCTGGCGGTCGTGCTGCTGGTGCGACCGGCCGGACTGATGGGGAAGAGGGCATGACCATGCGCAGCATCCGAGACCTCCTCCCGCTGATCGTCGGCGCCGCTGTCGTCGTCGTGCTCGCGGTGCTCCCGCTGCTGAACCTCTCGATCCCCGGCATCCTGCCGGGGGCGACCTACACGCCGGGCTCGCTCGCCCTGATGTCGCTGTGCATGGTGTTCGCAGCCCTCGCGCTGTCGTACAACCTGATGCTCGGCACGGCCGGATTGCTGTCCTTCGGGCACGCCCTGTACTTCGGCGCGGGCGCCTACGGGCTGGGCATCGTGCTCCAGGCCGCCCAGCTCCCGCTCGTGCCTGCGGTGTTCGCGGCGCTGCTCGGCGGCATCGTGATCGCCGTGGTCACGGGAGCCGTCGCCATGCGGGTGAGCGGCATCCCGTTCGCGATGGTGACACTCGCCTTCGCGCAGGCGGGCTCCGTGCTCGTCCGTCGCAACCAGGCGGTCACCGGCGGTGAGGAGGGGCTCAGCCTGAACACCGCAGGGGTTCCGGACTGGCTGGTGGGCGTCATCAACACCCGCAACCTGTACTGGGTGTCGCTGGCGGTCGTCGTGGTCGTCTACCTGATCGTGCTGTGGGTGGACCGCTCGCGCCTGGGACACCTGGCCGCCGCCGCACGCGAGAACGACCTGCGCGTGCGGGTGCTGGGTCTGCAGCCGAATCGGGCGAAGCTGATCGTGTTCGTGATCGCCGGCCTGTGCGCCTCCCTTGCGGGCATCGCGTACCTGCTGCTGCAGTCGGGCACGCAGCCCAGCGCCGTCGGAGCGGACCTCACGATCACCGTGCTGGTCATGGTGGTGCTCGGCGGAGTCGGATTCCGCTGGGGCGCGATCGTGGGCGGCGTGGTCTACACGATCCTCGATCAGCGCCTCACGGTGCTGGCCAGGGCCGACGCCATCCACCAGCTCCCCGACATCCTGCGTGTGCCGCTGTCGGAGCCGCTGTTCATCCTGGGCGTGCTGTTCATCCTCGTGGTCATGTTCCTCCCCGGCGGCATCGCCGGGACGGTCGACGGCTGGGTGCGCCGTCGCCGGGGCAGGGCGGTGCCCGACACGGGCATCGCCGCGCTCGAGCAGAGCGACACGGCGGGTGTCGTGGCGCGATGATGGATGTCATGGCGGGCGCGCACACGATCGGGCGGTGGCTGCGCGACAGCGCCGTCGCAGCGCCCGCGCGCATCGCCGTCGACGATCGCGGCGTGCGCACCGACTACCGCGCGCTCGCCGCACGCGTCGACGCGCTGGCAGCACGGCTGACGGATGCCGGGTACGGCGCCGGCCAGCGGATCGCCACGGTCTCGGGCAACTCGACCGACCACATCGTCGCGTTCTTCGCCTGCGCCGAACTGGGCATCGCGTTCGTGCCGCTGTCGTGGCGGCTGACCCCGGGGGAGCTCGCGGATCTCTTCGCCCGCACGGCGCCGGCACTGCTGCTGATCGACGACGAGCACGCCGCCCTCGCGACGGCGGCGCTCGAGCTCGTCGAGGCTCCCGTCTCGCGGGCCGCGCTCGGTGCGGCCGGAGTGGAGCGCGACGCGCCGCCCGCTGCGGAGGCGGCGCCGGCGCGACCGGCCCGCGACGACGATCCGCTGCTGGTGATCTACACCTCCGGCAGCGAGGCGGCTCCCAAGGGCGTCGTCCTCACGCACGAGAACTGCTTCTGGAACAACCTGGCGCTCGACCGCGCCATGCCCCTCGGCGCCGATGACGTCGTGCTCGCCATGCTGCCGCAGTATCACGTGGCGGCCTGGAACGTGCAGCCGCTGCAGGCGTGGTGGCGCGGCGCGACCGTCGTGCTGGAGCGCTCCTTCGATCCGGGCCGCGTGCTGCAACTGGTCCCCGAGCGCGGCGTCACCACCATGATGGGCGTGCCGACCCAGTACCGGATGCTGCTGCAGCATCCGCTCTGGGCATCCGCCGACCTCGCGTCGCTGCGTCGCGTGGTGGTCGGCGGGGCGACCATCCCCGACGACCTCGTGGCGAGCTGGGCCGCGCGCGGCCTGACCTTCACCCAGGGCTACGGGCTCACCGAGGCAGGACCCAACGTGCTGTACCTGGCTCCCGAGCTCGTCGCCGATCACCCCGGTGCGGTCGGCAGACCCTACCCGGGCGTGGACGCGCGGCTGGTCGACCCGGCGACAGGCCTCGAGCTGCGGGGCGTGGCGACCGGGGAGCTGTGGGTGCGCGGGGCGAGCGTCTTCCCCGGATACCTCGACGACCCCGATGCGACCGCGCGGGCCAGGAGCGGGGAGTGGCTCCGCACCGGCGACCTGCTGCACCGCGATGCCGACGGCATCCACCGGGTGGTGGACCGGCTGAAGGAGATCTACGTCTCAGGCGGGGAGAACATCGCCCCGGCCGAGATCGAGGGCGTACTGAACCGGCATCCGCTGGTCGCAGCCTCCGCCGTCGTCGGCGTGCCCGATCCGGTGTGGGGCGAGCGCGGCTGCGCGTTCGTGGTGACCGACGGCCCGGTGTCGGCGGACGAGCTGCGCGCTTTCGCCGCGGAGCGGCTCGCCGCGTTCAAGCTGCCCGCGCACATCGTGCTGCTCGACGAGCTGCCCCGCTCGACCATCGACAAGGTCGCCAGAGGCCGGTTGCGGCGGATGGCGCCGGACCTCCCCGCCCACCCGCCTCTGAAGGCGGAACATGATCACCCCCACTGAGGATCCGCCGGTCTCCCCGGCGACGGGACGGCCGCTGACCAAGCGCGGTCAGCTGACGCGCCGCCGCCTGCTGGAGGCGGCCGAGCAGGTGTTCGCCGATCTCGGCTATCACGAGGCGTCGATCGTGAAGATCACCGAGCATGCCGGGGTCGCGCTGGGCACCTTCTATCTGTACTTCGACAGCAAGCAGTCGATCTTCGAGGCCCTGGTCGTCGACCTGAACAGCCGCGTCCGGCACTCCATGTCAGAGGCGATGGCAGGTGCCGCGGACCGCATCGAGGCCGAGCGGAGGGGGTTCGAGGGCTTCTTCCGCTTCACCGCGCAGCATCCCGCGCTGTATCGGGTCGTCCGCGAAGCGGAGTTCGTCTCGCCCGCCATGCTCAAGCTGCATTACGAGCGCATCGTGGACGGCTACCGAGCCGGGCTCGCCGCCGCGCAGCGCGACGGCGAGGTGGCGTCCGAGCTGGACACCGAGGTGGTCGCGTGGGCGCTGATGGGCGCCGGCGAACTGATCGGCATGCGCTATCTGCTCTGGGAGACGGATGCCGAGGGGCGCCCGCCCGCCGAGATCGACCCGGCCGTGCTGGACGGCATGACCGCATTCATCACCCGGGCGCTGCGCCCGGACACCACGACCTCGCCGACCACGACCTCACCGACCACGAAAGAGGGGGCAGCAGGATGACCGAACATGACCTCGCCGACAGGCGGGCCGTCGTCACCGGGGGAGCGAGCGGCATCGGCCTGGCGTGCGCCAAGGAGTTCGCCGGCCGCGGAGCGCACGTGATCATCGCTGATCTGAACGCCGAGGCTGCGGCTGCTGCCGCCGACGAGATCGGCGGGGAGGCGTGGGCCGTCGACCTCTCCGACACCTCAGCGCTCGATGCCCTCGAGCTGCAGGCCGACATCCTCGTGAACAACGCCGGCATCCAGCGGGTGAGCCCGATCGCCGAGTTCGATCCAGACGCCTTCCGGCTGATCCAGCGGATCATGCTCGAAGCGCCGTTCCTGCTGATCCGCGCCGTGCTGCCGGGCATGTACGAGCGCGGCTGGGGTCGGATCATCAACATCTCCAGCGTGCACGGGCTGCGCGCCAGCGCGTTCAAGTCGGCGTACGTCGCCGCCAAGCACGGGCTGGAAGGCCTGTCGAAGGTGACCGCGCTCGAGGGGGGCTCGCACGGCGTGACCAGCAACTGCATCAACCCCGGCTACGTGCGCACGCCGCTCGTCGAGAAGCAGATCGCCGACCAGGCGCGGCTGCACGGCATCCCCGAGAGCGAGGTGGTGGAGAGGATCATGCTCACCGAGAGTGCGATCAAGCGGCTGGTGGAGGCGACCGAGGTCGCCTCGCTCGCGGGCTGGCTGGCATCGGATGCCGCGGGCATGGTGACCGGTGCGTCGTACACCATGGACGGCGGATGGAGCGCTCGCTGATGTCCCACACCTACCGCACCATCGACGTCCCCGTCGCCGGCGGCGCCCTGCGCGTCGCGATCTGGGAGCCGGAGGGGGACACGGTCGCGACGGCGCTGCTGATCCACGGGGTGACGTCCTCGCACATGGCCTGGCCGTTCGTCGTCGAGCGGATGCCCGGCGTCCGGATCATCGCACCGGACCTGCGCGGGCGGGGGATGAGCAGCACTCTCGAGGGGCCCGCGGGCATGGCGGCGCACGCCGACGACATGGCGGCGGTGCTGGATGCCGTGAGCGTCGGGTCCACGACCGTCGTGGGGCATTCGATGGGCGCGTTCGTCGCGGTCGCGTTCGCGCACAGGCATCCGGATCGTGTGCGTCGCCTGGTGCTCGTCGACGGCGGCTTCCCGCTGGATCTGCCTGCGGGCGTCGAGCCGGAGCAGGCGGTGCAGGTCGTGCTGGGACCGGTCGCCGAGCGCCTCTCGATGCGCTGGTCGGGCGTGCAGGAGTACACCGAGCGGTTCTGGCGGAATCATCCCGCGCTGGCCGAGGACTGGAGCGACGAGCTGGAGCGGTACATCGCCTACGACCTCGTCCCGGACGGTGACGCGTTCCGCGCCGCGACCACCTATCGCTCGATGGCCGACGACACCCGCGACATGAACGTCGGCACGCTGCTCCCGCAGGCACTGGCAGCGCTGTCGAAGCCGGTCCTGTTCATCACCGTGCCGCGCGGCCTGCAGAACGAGACGCCGGGGCTCTACCCGCCCGCGCACCTGCAGAAGGTGCTGGCGGAGTTCCCGCAGGTGCGTCACGTGCATCTGGACGACCTCAACCACTACACGGTCGTGATGTCCGAGCGCGGGGCGGACGCGCTGGCTCCGCTGATCGTCGCCGAACTGGGGGCCTGACTACCGCCGGGCGCCCGCGATCCGCGAGGAGAGCTGGTGCGCGTGCGCCAGCAGCGTCCGGCCGAGGTGGGGGAGCCGGTCGGGGCCGAAGCGGAACTCGGCGCCGGTGAGACTCAGCGCCCATTCGGGGCGACCCTTGCGATCGAAGACCGCGGCGCCGATGCCCCATGAGCCCTCCACGATCAGACCGGGATTCACGGCGTACCCCCGGGCCTTCGTCTCCGCGAGCCGCTTGCGCAGCGGCTCGGGGCCGTGGGCCGCGCCCCAGCGTCCCTCCAGCTCCGGATGGCGCTCGAGATACGCATCCACATCGTGGTCAGGTAGGAAGGACAGGATCGCGATGCCGGCGCTGGCGACGCCGAGCGGAAAGCGGATGCCCTCGCTGAGCACGAAGGAGCGGATCGGGAACGACCCCTCCTCGCGGATCAGGCACACCGTCTCGTCGGCCCGTCGCGTGGACAGGAACGCGCTCTCCTCGGTCTTCACTGCCAGGGAGCGCACGATGTCGCGGGAGATCTCCGTGATGTCGTAGCGCGACGCCGCGGCCGTGCCCATCAGATACAGCTCAGGACCGGCCGTCCAGCGCGAGGTGACCGGATCCTGATCGACCAGCCCTTCGACCTTCAGCGCGGTGAGCAGCCTGTGCGCGGTCGAGCGGCTGAGCGAAGCATCCGTCGCCAGCTGCTGCAGCGACGCGCCGTCCGCCGACGCCGACACCAGTCGCAGCAGGGCGGAGGCCCGGGCGATGGCCTGGGCGCCGGGGACGGAGCGCCTCCCCGATGCCGTCAATTCCACAATGTGGACGCTACCCGGATCCGTGACCACATCGCAAGCATCGGCTTGCCGGCGCCGTCGCGCCGGGCGGATGCTGGATGAGGACATTCACGAAGGAGTGGTCAGTGATCGACAAACAGTTCGCATCGGCGGCCGAGGCGGTCGCCGACATCCCCGACGGAGCGTCGCTCGCGGTCGGAGGATTCGGTCTCTCGGGCAACCCGATGCTGCTCATCGAGGCGCTGCTCGCGCAGGGCACGAAGGACCTCAGCGTGGTCAGCAACAACTGCGGTGTGGACGACTGGGGCCTGGGCGTGCTGCTCGGCGCACGGCGCATCCGCAAGATGACCTCGTCCTACGTCGGCGAGAACAAGGAGTTCGAGCGGCAGTTCCTCGAAGGCGACCTGGAGCTGGAGCTCACCCCGCAGGGCACGCTGGCCGAGAAGCTGCGGGCCGGCGGCTCCGGCATCGCCGCGTTCTTCACGCAGACCGGCGTCGGCACGCAGGTCGCCGAGGGCGGGCTGCCGCGTCGCTACAACGCCGACGGGACGATCGCGGTCGCTTCTCCCGTCAAAGAGACCCGCTCGTTCGACTTCCACGGCGCGGAGCGCGAGTTCGTGCTGGAGGAGTCGATCACCACCGACTTCGCCCTCGTGCACGCGCTGAAGGGCGACCGGCACGGCAACCTCGTCTTCAACAAGGCCGCCCGCAACTTCAACCCGCTCGCCGCCATGGCCGGGCGCATCTGCATCGCTCAGGTCGAGCAGCTCGTCGAGCCCGGCGAGCTCGACCCCGACGGCATCCACCTGCCCGGAGTCTTCGTGCACCGGATCGTCGAGGTGGGGACCGACATCGAGAAGCGCATCGAACGGCGCACCGTCGCCGCCGGACAGGGAGGCGACTGACATGGCGCTCACACGGAACGAGATGGCGGCCCGCGCCGCACGGGAGCTCACCGACGGCTCGTACGTCAACCTCGGCATCGGCCTGCCCACACTGGTCCCCAACCACGTGCCCGAGGGCGTGACGGTCGTGCTGCAGTCCGAGAACGGCATCCTCGGCGTCGGGCCGTACCCGACCGAGGAGAACGTCGACCCCGACCTGATCAACGCGGGCAAGGAGACCGTCACGCTGCTGCCGGGAGCGGCGTTCTTCGACTCGGCGACCAGTTTCGGCATGATCCGCGGCGGCAAGATCGACGCGGCCATCCTCGGTGCGATGCAGGTCTCCGCCACCGGAGACCTGGCCAACTGGATGATCCCGGGCAAGATGGTCAAGGGACCCGGCGGCGCGATGGACCTGGTCCACGGCGCCGGCCGCGTGATCATCCTGATGGAGCACGTCGCCAAGGACGGCTCCGCCAAGATCGTGAACGACTGCACGCTCCCGCTGACCGGCAGGGGAGTCGTGCATCGCATCATCACCGACCTCGCGGTCATCGACGTCACGCCCGACGGGCTCGTGCTCGTGGAGACGGCACCCGGCGTGAGCGCGCAGGAGGTCATCGACGCCACCGAACCGCCGCTGACGGTCTCGGAGAACCTGAAGGAGAACTCATGAGCGACATCGTCATCGTCGCCGCAGCGCGCACCCCGCAGGGACGACTGAAGGGACAGCTCGCGCCGTTCACCGCGCCGCAGCTCGGCTCGTTCGCGATCCGCGGCGCCATCGAGCAGGCCGCCATCTCGCCGACGGACATCGACGCCGTGGTCATGGGCCAGGTCCTCGCGGCGGGCTCCGGGCAGAACGCGGCACGCCAGGCCGCGATCGGCGCCGGCATCGGCTGGGACGTCCCGGCCAGCTCGGTCAACAAGGTCTGCCTCTCCGGGCTCACCGCGATCATCGACGCCGCCCGCATGATCCGCACCGGCGACGCCACCACGGTGGTCGCCGGAGGCATGGAATCCATGACCCGCGCGCCGCATCTGCTGATGGGCTCCCGCGACGGCTGGACCTACGGCACGGTCGAGGTGCTCGACCACATGGCGTACGACGGCCTCACCGACGCGTACGACAAGGAGAGCATGGGAGCGTCCACCGAGCGTCAGAACCCGCGCTACGAGATGACCCGCGAGCTGCAGGACGCGGTCGCCGCGCTGTCCCACCAGCGTGCCGCCGCAGGTCAGGCCGACGGCGCGTTCGACGCCGAGATCGTGCCGGTCACGGTCCCGCAGCGCAAGGGCGACCCGCTCGTGCTCACCCGGGACGAGGGCATTCGCCCCGAGACCACGGTCGAGACGCTCGCGGGGCTCCGCCCGGCGTTCGCCGAGGGCGGCACCATCACAGCCGGCAACTCATCGCAGATCTCGGACGGAGCGGCGGCCGTCGTGGTCACCACGCGCGAGAACGCGGAGGCCAAGGGCTGGCCCGTGCTCGCCGTCGTGGGCGCCAGCGGCCAGACCGCGGGCCCGGACAACTCGCTGCAGGCGCAGCCGGCCCGCGCGATCGAGAAGGCCCTGGGCAAGCAGGGCATCACGACCGACGACCTCGACCTGGTCGAGATCAACGAGGCGTTCGGCGCCGTGGTCGCGCGATCCCAGCAGGAGCTCGGACTGTCCAGTGACATCGTGAACGTGCACGGCGGCGGCATCGCCATCGGGCATCCGATCGGCGCCAGCGGAACGCGACTGGTCGTGCACCTCGTGCACGAGCTCGCCAAGCGCGGGTCCGGCACGGCTGTGGCCGCCCTCTGCGGCGGCGGCGGTCAGGGCGAGGCGCTGGTCCTCACGCGCTGACGCTCAGCGGATGCATCTCCGCTGACACCCCGTGAAATCATCGACACCCCGGGTCATGGACGTCCACAGCCCGGGGCGTCGACGAGAAGACGGGGTGTCAGCGCTCAGTGCTTGGTGCCCTTGGCGGCCTTCTCGATCGCCTTGAGCTGCTTCTTCGCCCGCTTGGTCTGCTTGGGCGCCAGCGGCGAGTCGTAGGCGACCGAGAGCCCGCGCTCGTCGCGGCGCATGTCGACCGCGGCGCCGATCGCGAGGGCGAGCGTGATGCCCCAGCTGATCCAGGCGAGCACGGCGCGCCATGTGATCGGCGCCTCGCGGGTGCCGCGCAGCAGTGACATTCCGGCCGTGATGGCGCCGATGAGTCCAGTGCTGAAGAGATACCGCATGGCTTCACGTTAGCCGACGCACATCCCTCCTCGGCTAGGCTTGACAGCAGTTACAGCTGTGTATCTACCGGCCGCCGGCTCCCCGGCGGACAGCGGCGGCACCCGACCCGGCGTCGCGATGCGGCGCCCGAGAGCCATGACACAGATCGAAACCTCGCCGAGCCTGCTGCGCCTCGCCGGCCTTCCGTACTTCCTCATCGCGTTCATCGCGCGACTGCCGTTCGCCATGATGGTCGTCGGCGTCCTGACCATCGTGGTCAGCGCCCGCGACTCGCTGTCCCTGGGCGGCCTCACCTCCGCCGCCGTCGGGATCGGCACGGCGCTGATCGGCCCGTTCCTCGGGGCTGCCGCCGACCGCTACGGTCAGCGCCCGGTGCTGGTCGCCGCGGCCGTGCTCAACGCGGCCATGCTCGCAGCCTTCGCCGCCGTCGTTTACAGCCCGCTCGACCAGGGCTTCGTGCTGCTCGCCGCTTTCGCGATCGGCGCCACCGCACCGCAGGTCTCGCCCATGTCGCGATCGCGGCTGGTCACCATCATCGACGAGCGGATGCCGCAGCCGCGGCGCGCCCGCACGACCTCGGCGACCATGTCGTACGAGTCCGCGGCCGACGAGACCGTGTTCGTGTTCGGTCCGTTCCTGGTCGGCGCGCTCGCCTCGCTGATCGCCCCCTGGGCGCCGATGGTGATGGCATCCGCCCTCACTCTGCTGTTCGTCGGAGCGTTCGCCCTGCACCCCACCGCGCGGCACGTCTCCGCCTCGCGAGCGGCGGACGGCACCGCGCCGTCCGCCGTGTCGGAGCTCTTCCGCCCCACGCTGCTGGTGGTGGTGCTCGGGATCCTCGGCGTCGGCCTGTTCTTCGGGGCGATGCTCACCGCCCTCACCTCGTTCATGGCCGATCGCGGCGTCGCTGAGCAGGCCGGACTGCTGTACGGCGTGATGGGGATCGGCTCGGCGATCCTCGCGCTCGGCGTGGCCTGGCTGCCGCCGCGCTTCACGCTGCACATGCGCTGGCTGGTGTTCGGCGGCATCCTGCTGGCGGGATCGCTGCTGGTGCTCACGGCATCCGATGTCACGACGATGACCGTCGCCCTCGCGGTCCTCGGCATCGGCGTCGGGCCGACGCTCGTCACGCTGTACAGCCTGGGGGCCGCGCGCAGCCCGCTCGGACGCTCGGCCACCGTGATGACCATGCTGGGCGCAGGTGTCGTCGTCGGTCAGGCGGCCGCCGCGGCGATCACCGGAGAACTGGCCGAGGGCTCAGGCACCGCAGCGGCACTCGTCATGCCCCTGATCGCCGCGGCCATCGTCGTCGCGACCGGTATCGCAAATCGGCTCATGACGCCAGCCCGGCGCTGAGCCGCGCCGCGATCGGTAGCCTGGAGGAACCGAGCAGAGGAGTCCACATGGCAGCCGCAGAGTTCGTCGTCGTCGCCAACCGGCTACCGGTCGACCGGGTCGAGACAGCCGACGGCGAGGAGATCTGGCGCACCTCGCCCGGCGGGCTCGTGGCGGCGCTCGAGCCCATGATGCGCAGCGTGGATGGCGCCTGGGTGGGCTGGGCGGGGATGCCGGATGTCGAACTCGCCCCGTTCGACGCCGACGGCATCCGCCTGATCCCCGTCGCGCTCAGCGAGGCCGACATCCAGGAGTACTACGAGGGCTTCAGCAACGACACGATCTGGCCGCTGTACCACGACGTGATCGCCCCGCCGCAGTACCACCGCGAGTGGTGGGAGGCGTACGTCTCGGTGAATCTGCGCTTCGCCGAGGCCGCGTCCGCCGCGGTGGCGAAGGGCGGCACCGTCTGGGTGCACGACTACCAGTTGCAGCTGGTGCCCGAGATGGTGCGCAACCTGCGTCCGGACGTGACCATCGGCTACTTCCACCACATCCCGTTCCCCGCCCACGGGCTCTACGCGCAGCTGCCGTGGCGGGATCAGGTGCTGCGCGGCCTGCTCGGCGCCGACGTGATCGGCTTCCAGCGTTCGCAGGACGCAGCGAACTTCCTCGCCGCGGTCAAGCGCCGCCTGGGGTTCGAGACGAAGGCCAGTGCCATCACTCTGCCCGACGGCCGCCGCAGCCATGCGAGGGCGTACCCGATCTCGATCGACACGACGCCGTACCGCGAGCTCGCTCAGCGCGCCGACATCCGAGCCCGCGCGGTGGAGATCCGCGAGGGGCTCGGCAATCCGAAGCACATCCTGCTGGGTGTGGACCGGCTGGACTACACGAAGGGCATCCGGCACCGCATCAAGGCCTACGGCGAACTGCTCGACCAGGGCAGGATCTCCGTGGAGGACGTCGCCTTCATCCAGGTGGCGAGCCCCAGCCGCGAGCGGGTCGACGCCTACGTGCACCTGCGCGACGAGGTCGAGCTCGCCATCGGCCGGATCAACGGGGACCATGACACGCTCGGGCACACGGCGATCCGGTACCTGCACCAGGGATTTCCCCGCGAGGAGATGGTGGCGATGTACCTGGCCGCCGACGTGATGCTGGTGACGGCGCTGCGCGACGGCATGAACCTCGTCGCGAAGGAGTACGTCGCCACCCGCGCCGACAACCGCGGCGTGCTCGTGCTCAGCGAGTTCACCGGCGCGGCCGACGAGCTGCGACAGGCGGTGCGGGTGAACCCGCACGACATCGAGGGCGTGAAGGATGCCATCGTCGCGGCCATCGAGATGCCGCGCACCGAGCAGAGCCGCCGGATGCGATCGCTGCGCAAGCGCGTGCTCGAGCACGACGTCACGGCGTGGTCTCAGGCGTTCCTGAAGGCGCTCGAGCACGCCTCCCAGCACCGTCACCACCCGGAGGAGCCCGCATGACCCGCACCTGGACACCAGGCAGCCCCGACGAGGCCGTCACCGCGATCGCCCGCACGCCCGTGCTGCTGGTCGCCCTCGACTTCGACGGGACGGCGTCCCCCCTGGTCGCCGACCCGATGAGCGCGCGCGCCCTGCCGGAGATCGCGGATGCCGTGGCGCGACTGGCGGTGCTGCCCGACACCGAGGTGGCCTACGTATCCGGGCGGAGCCTCGTGCACCTGCGGGAGATCGCGGAGCACTCCGACGATTCGCCGGTGATCCTCGCCGGCTCCCACGGTGCGCAGTACTGGTTCCCGGGAGAGGGCGAGGCGGATGCCGCCGAGAGCGAGCAGGAGCGCGACCTGCGCGAATCGCTGTTCGACGAGCTCGAGCCGCTGCTCACGGAGTACCCGGGCGTGGAGCTGGAGCGGAAGACCTTCGGCGTCGGCATCCACGGCCGTCCCGCGGATCCGGCCGTGGAGCGCGCCGCGTTCGCCGCGGTCGACGAGGTGATGGCGCGCCGGGCGGCGCGCTGGCGCCGCCGCACGGGCGACCGCATCCTGGAGTTCTCCTCCAGGCACGAGGGCAAGGATGCGGCGATCACCGCGCTGCGCGCCCGCACCGGGGCCACCGGGATCCTGTTCGCCGGAGACGACGTCACCGACGAGGACGCGCTGCGCGTGCTCACGAAGGACGACCTGGGCGTGCGGGTCGGCCCGGGGGAGACCTCGGCGACTCTGCGTGTGGGATCCCCACAGCAGATCGGCGAACTCCTCGGCGTCATCGCGACAGAGCGCGCGGCCGGTCGGGAATAGACTTCCGTCATGTCCTCGCAAGAAGCTCCCTCCGGCGCGCCCGCTGAAATCGACATCAAGCCCCGCAGCCGGGTCGTCACCGACGGCATCGAGGCGACCACGTCCCGAGGCATGCTCCGTGCCGTGGGCATGGGCGACGCGGACTGGGACAAGCCCCAGATCGGCATCGCGTCCAGCTGGAACGAGATCACCCCCTGCAACCTGAGCCTGGACCGGCTCGCCCAGGGAGCCAAGGAGGGCGTGCACTCCGGCGGGGGATACCCGCTGCAGTTCGGCACCATCTCCGTCTCCGACGGCATCTCGATGGGCCACGAGGGCATGCACTTCTCGCTGGTGAGCCGCGAGGTCATCGCCGACTCCGTCGAGACGGTCATCATGGCCGAGCGCCTGGACGGCACCGTGCTGCTGGCCGGCTGCGACAAGTCCATCCCCGGCATGCTGATGGCGAGCGCCCGTCTGGGCCTGTCGAGCGTGTTCCTGTATGCCGGTTCCATCGCACCGGGCTGGGTGAAGCTCTCGGACGGCACCGAGAAGGACATCACCATCATCGACTCGTTCGAGGGCGTCGGCGCGTGTCGCGCCGGCCGGATGACCGAGGAGGACCTCAAGCGCATCGAGTGCGCGTTCGCCCCGGGCGAGGGCGCGTGCGGCGGCATGTACACGGCCAACACAATGGCATCCGTCGCCGAGGCCCTCGGCCTGAGCCTCCCCGGCTCCGCCGCGCCGCCCTCCGCCGACCGCCGCCGCGACTACTTCGCGCACCGCTCCGGCGAGGCCGTGGTCAACCTGCTGCGCCAGGGCATCACGACCAAGGACATCCTGACGAAGGAGTCCTTCGAGAACGCCGTCGCCCTCGCCATGGCCCTGGGCGGTTCGACCAACGTCGTGCTGCACCTGCTGGCCATCGCCAACGAGGCGGGCGTCGAGCTGAGCCTGCACGACTTCAACCGCATCGGCGACCGCACCCCGCACGTGGGCGACCTCAAGCCGTTCGGGAAGTACGTCATGAACGACGTCGACCGTCACGGCGGCATCCCCGTGATCATGAAGGCCATGCTGGACGAGGGTCTGCTGCACGGCGACGCGCTGACCGTCACCGGCAAGACCGTCGCGGAGAACCTGCGCGAGCTGAACCCGGACCCGATCGACGGCGAGGTCATCCGCACCTTCGACAATCCGATCCACACCTCCGGCGGCATCACGATCCTGCACGGCTCGATGGCTCCCGAGGGCGCCGTCGTGAAGTCGGCCGGCTTCGACGCCGATGTCTTCGAGGGCCCGGCCCGCGTGTTCGAGCGCGAGCGCGCCGCGATGGACGCCCTCGCCGCGGGCGAGATCAACGCCGGCGACGTGGTGGTCATCCGCTACGAGGGCCCGAAGGGCGGACCCGGCATGCGCGAGATGCTCGCGATCACCGGAGCCATCAAGGGCGCGGGGCTCGGAAAAGATGTACTACTCTTGACGGACGGACGATTCTCAGGCGGCACAACCGGCCTGTGCATCGGCCACATAGCACCCGAAGCGGTGGACGCAGGTCCTATCGCCTTCGTGCGCGATGGTGATCTGATACGGGTCGATATCGCGGCTCGCTCCCTCGAGCTACTCGTCGAGGAGGCTGAGCTGAGCTCCCGCCGTGAGGGCTGGGAGCCCCTACCCCCGCGCTATACCCGTGGCGTCCTCGCCAAGTACTCCCGTCTCGTGCGCTCCGCCGCACAGGGCGCGGTGACCGGCTGAGCCTGAGACAGGCACGCCCTCCGCTCCCGTCCGGGTACCTGCTCATCACGATCATCAGAGGAATGAAATGACACCTCCCGATTCCGCACCGGCCGTGCCGCGGCCACCGGCGCGCACCGCATCCGCTCCCGAGATCTCGGGTGCCGAGGCGGTCGTCCGCTCACTCGAGAAGCTGGGCGTCACCGACGTCTTCGGCATCCCGGGCGGTGCGATCCTCCCGGTGTACGACCCGCTGATGGACGCATCCGATCTCCGGCACATCCTGGTCCGCCACGAGCAGGGCGCCGGGCACGCGGCGGAGGGCTACGCCTCCGCCTCGGGCCGGGTCGGCGTCTGCATCGCCACCTCCGGTCCCGGCGCGACCAACCTCGTCACCGCCATCGCCGACGCGTACATGGACTCCGTGCCGCTGGTCGCGATCACCGGTCAGGTGTTCTCCACGCTGATGGGCACGGACGCGTTCCAGGAGGCCGACATCGTGGGCATCACGATGCCGGTGACCAAGCACTCCTTCCTCGTGAAGGACGCAGCCGACATCCCTGGCGCGATCGCGGCGGCGTTCGAGATCGCCTCGACGGGACGTCCCGGCCCCGTGCTCGTGGACATCACCAAGGACGCGCAGCAGGACGTCGTGCCGTTCATCTGGCCGCCCAAGGTGGAGCTTCCCGGCTACCGCCCGGTGACCAAGGCGCACGGCAAGCAGATCCAGGCGGCGGCGACGCTGCTGGCCGAGGCCAGGAAGCCCGTGCTGTACGTCGGCGGCGGCGTGATCCGCGGCAAGGCATCCGACGAGCTCCGCATCCTCGCCGAGTCCACCGGCGCGCCCGTCGTGACCACACTGATGGCCCGCGGTGCCTTCCCGGACTCTCACCCGCAGCACCTCGGCATGCCCGGCATGCACGGCACGGTCCCCGCCGTGCTCGCGCTGCAGGAGGCCGACCTGATCGTCTCGCTCGGCGCGCGCTTCGACGATCGTGTCACCGGCAAGGTCGCGCTGTTCGCCCCGAACGCGAAGATCGTGCACGTCGACATCGACCCCGCCGAGATCTCCAAGATCCGCACGGCCGACGTGCCGATCGTGGGCGATGTGCGCGATGTGCTGGTCGACCTCGACACCGCCTTCCGCAGCACGGTGAGCAGCGACGGACCGGACACCGACGAGTGGTGGTCCTACCTGGACGGCCTGAAGTCCGAGTTCCCGCTCGGCTTCGCGCCGACCAGCGACGGACTGCTGTCGCCGCAGCACGTGATCCAGCGCATCGGCGAGCTGACCGGGCCCGAGGGCGTGTACGTGGCGGGCGTGGGGCAGCACCAGATGTGGGCCGCGCAGTTCATCAAGTACGAGCGTCCCAACTCCTGGCTGAACTCCGGTGGCGCCGGCACGATGGGCTACTCGGTCCCGGCCGCGATGGGCGCGAAGGTCGCCGAGCCCGACCGCGTGGTGTGGTCGATCGACGGCGACGGATGCTTCCAGATGACCAACCAGGAGCTCGCGACCTGCGTCATCAACAACATCCCGATCAAGGTCGCCATCATCAACAACTCGTCGCTCGGCATGGTGCGGCAGTGGCAGACGCTGTTCTACGACGGCCGGCACTCCAACACCGACCTGAACACGGGGGCCGGCACGGTCCGCATCCCGGACTTCGTCAAGCTCGGTGAGGCGTACGGCTGCCTCGCGATCCGGGTCGAGAAGGAGGACGAGGTGGACGCCGCGATCCAGCTGGCGCTGGAGACCAACGACCGTCCGGTGCTGATCGACTTCGTCGTGAGTGCGGATGCCATGGTGTGGCCGATGGTCCCCCAGGGCGTCAGCAACAGCTACGTCCAGTACGCGCGCGACCACGCGCCGGCCTTCGAGCAGGAGGACTGACCATGGCATCGCACGTGCTGAGCCTGCTGGTGGAGGACACCCCCGGCATCCTGACCCGCGTGGCCGGGCTCTTCGCCCGCCGCGGCTTCAACATCGAGTCCCTCGCCGTGGGCGTGACCGAGGTCGCCGGGATCTCCCGGATCACGGTCGTCGTCGACGTGGAGGACCTGCCGCTCGAGCAGGTCACCAAGCAGCTGAACAAGCTGATCAACGTGATCAAGATCGTCGAGCTCGAGCAGTCGTCGTCCGTGCAGCGCGAGCACATGCTCATCAAGGTGCGCACCGACAACAACACCCGCTCGAACGTGCTCGAGGTCGTCAACCTGTTCCGCGCCTCGGTCGTGGACTACGCGCCCGACGCGCTGGTGGTCGAGGTCACCGGCGATCAGGGCAAGGTGCAGGCGCTGCTGCGGGCTCTCGAGCCCTTCGGCATCAAGGAGCTCGCCCAGTCGGGCCTGCTCGCCATCGGCCGCGGCGGCAAGAGCATCACCGAGCGCGTCCTGCGCGGCTGACCACATGACCATGTTCGCTCGGCCGGTTGCTGAGCGAGCGAAGCGAGACGAAGTACACAACCAAGGAGAAACAACACCGTGAGCACCGAGATCTTCTACGACGACGACGCTGACCTCTCGATCATCCAGGGCAAGAAGGTCGCCATCGTCGGCTACGGTTCGCAGGGCCACGCCCACGCGATGAACCTGCGCGACTCGGGCGTCGAGGTCGCCATCGCCCTCAAGGAGGGCTCCAAGTCGATCGCCAAGGCCGAGGAGGCGGGCTTCCCCGTCAAGACGGTCGCAGACGCCACCGCCTGGGCCGACGTCATCATGATCCTCGCGCCGGACCAGCACCAGCGCGGCATCTACACCGAGTCGATCAAGGACAACCTGACCGCGGGCAAGGCCCTCGCCTTCGCGCACGGCTTCAACATCCGCTTCGGCTACATCGACGCACCCGAGGGCGTGGACGTCATCCTCATCGCTCCGAAGGCACCGGGCCACACCGTGCGTCGCGAGTTCGTCGCAGGCCGCGGCATCCCCGACATCATCGGTGTCGAGCGCGACGCGACCGGCGGCGCCTGGGCGCTCGCCCTGTCGTACGCGAAGGCCATCGGCGGCACCCGTGCCGGCGTCATCAAGACGACCTTCACCGAGGAGACCGAGACCGACCTGTTCGGCGAGCAGGCCGTGCTCTGCGGTGGCGTCAGCCACCTCGTGCAGGCGGGCTTCGAGACCCTCACCGAGGCGGGCTACCAGCCGCAGATCGCCTACTTCGAGGTGCTCCACGAGCTCAAGCTGATCGTCGACCTGATGTGGGAGGGCGGCATCGCCAAGCAGCGCTGGTCGATCTCCGACACCGCCGAGTTCGGCGACTACGTCTCCGGCCCGCGCATCATCGACGCCGGCGTCAAGGAGCGCATGAAGGAGGTGCTGGGCGACATCCAGTCCGGCGCCTTCGCCAAGCGCTTCATCGACGACCAGGACAACGGCGCTGCCGAGTTCCTGGCCCTTCGCGAGAAGGAGCAGGGTCACCCGATCGAGACCACGGGCAAGGAGCTGCGCGCTCTCTTCGCCTGGAAGCAGTCAGACGAGGACTATGTCGAGGGCAGCGCTGCGCGCTGACCGCGACTGATCAAAGAAGAGGCACCCCTTGCGGGGTGCCTCTTCTGCGTTCAGATCACTGCAGGACGACGCCCTCGCCGACGACGCGCAGCGCGATGCGCCGTCCGGGCTTCGCGAGAGCAGCGTTCCAGTGCCGGATGGTGATGGTCGGCGGCTCCGCGGACAGGCGCGGGTCGGCGTCCGCCTGCGACTCCAGCCGGATGCGCACGGAGCTCTCCGCGCCGAAGTACACGCCGTCCTCGACGGTGCCCCGGACGGGGGCGTCGGCGACGATCTGCACCTGCTCGGGGCGCAGCATGAGCGTGACGTGCCCCTGCACCGGCGGGTTCCGCACCGGGATGTAGCCGAGCGCGCAGGACGCGAGCGAGCCGTCCAGCCACGCGTCCAGCACGATCGCCTCGCCGAGGAACTCTGCGACGCCGCGGTCGACCGGGCGGGTGTAGACCACGAACGGGTGCCCGGTCTGCACCAGATCGCCGTCGCGCATGACAGCGACCTGGTCCGCGAAGCTCAGGGCCTCGGACTGGTCGTGCGTCACCAGGATCGCCGTCGTCCCGGCCTCGGCGAGGATGGCCGAGACCGCCTCCCTGGTGGCCGAGCGCAGTCCCGTGTCGAGCGCGGAGAACGGCTCGTCCAGGAGCATCAGCTGCGGCTCGCGGGCCAGGGCGCGGGCGATCGCCACGCGCTGCTGCTGTCCGCCGGAGAGCTGGTCGGGGCGACGGTCGGCGAACTCGCGTGGCAGCGCCACGAGGTCGAGCAGCGCAGCGACGCGGTCGCGTCGTTCGCCACGCGGCAGGTGCTCGAGGCCGAAGGCGATGTTGCGGGCCACGGTCAGATGCGGGAACAGTCCGCCATCCTGCGTGACGTATCCGATGCCGCGGCGATGAGCGGGGACCCAGGTGCCGGGTCCGGCGACCTGGACGTCGCCCAGGCTGATCTCGCCGCCGTCGGGGCGGGCGAAGCCCGCGATCACGCGCAGCAGCGTGGTCTTGCCCGATCCGGATGCCCCGACGATCGCGGTGATCCCGCCGCGCCGCACCGCGAGGTCGATGCCGTGCAGGACCTCGTGCCCGCTGTACGAGGCGGTCACCCCGGACAGCAGCAGGTGGGCGTCCGGCACGGGACCGGTGCCGATGGTGGGGACGGCGCCTGTGGAGCCGAGGTTGGATGCGGTCATTCGGTTGCCGCCTTCGTGGTGGTGCGCCTGGTGCTCCGGGCAGTGGTCGACTGCCGGAACAGCAGATAGGTCATGGGAGCGGAGAGCAGGATCAGCAGCAGCGCGTAGGGGGCCGCGCCCGCGAAGTCGATCTCGCTGGACAGGCTCCAGAAGCGGGTCGCCAGGGTCTGCACCCCGATCGGGGAGAGCAGCAGGGTCGCGGTCAGCTCGCCGGCGATCGCGAGGAACACCAGAGCCATCCCCGCGGCGGTCGCCGGCGCCACCAGGCGAAGCGTCACGCCCAGGAACGCGCGCAGCGGCGGGCGACCCAGCGCCTGGGCTGCCTCCTCCAGCAGCGGCGGGGCCTGCGCGATGCCGGCTTGCAGCGGCACCAGGGCCCGAGGCAGGAACAGCAGCGCGTACGCGATGAGCAGCAGCAGGGTGGTCTGGTAGATCGCCGGCACGAACGTCAGCGACACGGAGACGAGGGCCAGGGCCAGTACGATCCCCGGCATCGAGCTCGTGAAGTAGTTGGTGCGCTCCAGCAGCCGGCTGAGGCGGCCCGGATGACGGACGGCCAGCCACGACAGCGGGAACGCGGCCACGACAGTGAGCACGCCGCCGCCGAGTGCGAGCCCCAGCGTCTGCAGGAGTGACGGGACCAGCTCGGGGGCCTGCCACACGCCTGCGCCGCCGAACACCAGCCAGCCGCCGATGACGACCGCGGGGACTCCGAGGGCGAGAACGGCGAGTGCCGCGAGCCCGAGCTGGGCCGGCAGCTGCCAGCCGTGCAGATGCACGCGGCTCGGCGGCGCGGCGGTCCCGGAACCGATCCGCGCATACCGCGCACGACCCCGCGCACGACTCTCCAGCATGAGCATCAGCAGGCACAGCAGCGTGAGGACTCCGGCGAGCATGCTTCCGGCGGAGCCGTTGAACGTCGACCGGTACTGGTCCATGATCGCCGTCGTGAACGTGTCGAAGCGGATCAGCGCGAACGCGCCGTACTCGCTCAGCAGGTGCAGTCCCACGAGCAGCGATCCGCCGAGCAGCGCGAGGCGCAGCTGGGGGAGCACCGTGCCGAAGAACACCCGCACCGGCCCGCGGCCGAGACTCGCCGCGCTCTGCTCGAGCGCGGGGTCCAGGCCCGCCAGCGTGGCTCGCACCGGCAGATACACCAGGGGGAAATACGACAGGGTCGACAGCAGGACCCCCGAGCCGAGACCGGCGAGCGAGGGGATGGCGGACACCCATGCGTAGGAGTTGACGAAGGCGGGGATCGCGAGCGGCATCGCGAGCACGGCGCCCCAGAACCCCGCACCGGCCAGCGCGGTGCGCTCCACCAGCCATGCACCGCCCACGCCGAGCACAGCGGACAGCGGAACGGCCAGGGCGACGAGCAGCACCGTGTTGCCGAGAAGCTCGCCGACCCGGGGTCGGAGGATCAGGGCGATGGACTGATCCCAGCCGATCTGCACCGCCGTGGTGATAACGAAGATCAGGGGAAGCAGCGAGAGCGCGGCGACGAGGACGCCGGCGAGGACGACGCCGAAGGGCGGGCGGAGCGCTCGGGCTCCGCCCGCCCTGACGGGAGCGGTGTTCGTCGTGATGTTCCCGACTTTAGAGCAGGCCGGCCTGCGTCATCAGGTCGGTGACCTTCTTGGAGTTCAGCGTCGCGGGATCGATCTTCGGTGCGTCCAGCTCGGTCAGCGGCACGAGCTCGGAGTTCGCGGGCACGTCGGAGCCGACCGGGTACTCGAAGGACGTTCCGTTCTGCAGGATCTCCTGGCCCTTCTTGCCGGTGATGAAGGCGAGGAACTTCTGTGCTGCGGCCTCATGCTTGGTGGACTTGAGCACGCCGCCGCCGGAGATCGAGACGAACGCGCCCGGATCCTGGTTCTTGAAGTAGTGCAGCGCGACGTTCTCGGAGTTCTCACCGGTCTGCGCCTGGTCGCCGAACCAGTAGTAGTGGTAGATGATCGCGCCGTCGATCTCGCCGGCGTTGACGGCCTTCATCGCGGTGGAGTTGCCCTTGTAGGCGACCGAGTTGGTCTTCATCGCCTGCAGCCAGCTCTCGGCCGCCTTCTCGCCCTTGAGCTGGACGAGCGCGGAGACGATGGCCTGGAAGTCGGCGCCGGAGGGCGATGCCGCCCAGCGGCCCTTCCACGCCGGATCGGCGAGATCCATCATCGACCCGGGCAGCTGCGCCTCGCTGAGCTTGGTGGTGTTGTAGGCGAACACCGTGGACCGTGCGGCGATGCCGACCCACTTCTCGGACGACGGGCGGTACTCCTCGGGGACGTTCTTCAGCGCCTCGTCCCCGGGAGAGGTGAACAGGCCCGCCTTCTCGACAGCGGTCATCGACGGGGAGTTCTCGGTCAGGAAGACATCGGCGGGGGACCGGTCGCCCTCCTGGATGATCTGGTTGGACATCTCGGTGTCGTCGCCGTTGCGGACCTGCACCTCGATGCCGGTCTCCTTCGTGAAGGCGTCGATCCACTCCTTGGTCAGCGACTCGTGCTGCGCGTTGTAGACGGTGATCGTCTCGTCCGAGGGCTTGGTGGTGGACGATCCGCCGTCGGTGGTGGCGGGTCCGCTGCACGCGGCGAGAGTCAGAGCGGCGACGGCGGCGGCAGCGGTGGCCGAGAGCAGGCGAAGACGACGGTTCACAGTGGTCCTTCGATGAGGGGAGCGGCGCGAATGCGCACCTATAAATATAGGTAAGGCAACCCTAATGCTGCAACGCGGGAGCTCGTTCCGGACGCATTGCCGCCAGACATCCGATGTCTGTGTCAGGATGGACCCATGCGACAGGAATGGTTCGACGAGGCCAGGTTCGGGATGTTCGTGCACTTCGGCATCTACAGCGTTGCCGCGAGGCACGAGTGGGTGCAGAGCTACGAGCGCCTCACGGATGACGACTACCGCCAGTACTTCGAGCACTTCGACCCCGATCGCTTCGATGCGCGCGCCATCGCCCGCCAGGCCAGGGAGGCGGGGATGGGGTACGTGGTGCTCACGACGAAGCACCACGACGGCTTCTGCCTGTTCGACTCGGCTCTGACCGACTTCAGCTCGCAGCAGACGTCGGGTCGCGATCTCGTGCGCGAATTCGTCGACGCCGTGCGCGCGGAGGGGCTGAAGGTGGGTCTGTACCACTCGGTCATCGACTGGCATCACCCGGACTTCACCGTGGACTGGAACCACCCGCGTCGCGACGACGAGAACGCGGCCGCCCTCAATGAGGGCCGGGACATGGCGCGGTATCGCGAGTACCTGCACGGACAGGTGCAGGAGCTGCTGACGCAGTACGGCCGGATCGACTATCTGTTCTTCGACTTCACCTACCCCGAGAGCCGTGACGGCTGGGCGGGCAAGGGTCCGGATGCGTGGGATGCGGAGGCCCTGCTGGGCATGTGCCGCGAACTGCAGCCCGACATGCTCGTGAACGATCGTCTCGGCATCCCCGCCGACTTCGTCACACCGGAGCAGTACCAGCCCACCGCACCGCTCGTCGACGAGCAGGGAGCGCCGCGGGTGTGGGAGGCTTGCCAGACGCTGAACGGGTCGTGGGGCTATCACCGTGACAACACAGATCAGAAGTCGCCGACGCTGCTGGTCCAGATGCTCGCCGACTCGGTGTCGATGGACGGCAACATGCTGCTGAACATCGGCCCTGACGGGCGCGGTGCGATCGCCCCGCGCGACGCGCGCACGCTGGATGAGATCGGACGATGGATGCTGCTGCACCGCGACGCGATCGTCGGCGCCGGGCACGCGGAGTTCACGCCGCCCCGGGAGGGCGTCTACACCCGCCGTGGCGACCGACTGTACCTGCATCTGTTCAGCTGGCCGCTCGGGTTCGTGCACCTGCCGGACCTGGCAGGACGGGTGTCCTTCGCCCGGCTGCTGAACGACGGCTCCTGGCTGAAGACGTCCGTGCCGGACCCCGATCAGCACGACACCCACATGACGCCGACCCTGCAGGACGAGGGGACGTTGACGGTGCACCTCCCGGTGCAGCGGCCGGACGTGCTGATGCCGGTGATCGAGCTGACGCTCGCGGACTGAGAGAGCCCGAAGGCCGTCAGGCCACCGGCATCTCCAAGCGATCCATCGCCAGCCTCGCGGCGCCCAGCAGGATCGCGTCGGCTCCCGTGCGGGCGGCCTCGATGCGGAGCGTCTGTGTGACGAGCGGGTGGCACTCCTCGTAGACGCGGCTGCGCACCGCGGCGAGGAACGGCTCCGAGCTGCCAGGCTCTCTCGGCGACGGGCGGACTGACGCCGTCGGCCGGCACCGTCGATGCCGTCCTCGCCGTCGCCGGCGCGGGCATCAGGGTGGCGCCGCTGGTGCGCCCACGACCGGGAGGATTCGTCTACGACCCGGACGAGGTCGCTCTGGTCGCGGCCGATGTCCGGGAGATCGTCCGGCGCGGCGCGGGTGGTGTGGTCGTCGGGGCGATGACCCGGGAGGGCCGGGTGGATCGCGACGCCATGCGCCGTTGGATCGATGCCGCGGACGGTGCGGAGGTGTCCTTCCACCGTGCGATCGATGTCGCCCCCGATCCCGTGGCGATCATGGACGAGCTCACCGAGCTCGGCGTGCATCGCGTGCTCACCAGCGGTGGTGCCACGCGCAGCGTGCACGGCATCGGGGTGATCGGCGAGCTGGTCGCCCGCTCGGCCGGCCGCGTCGAAGTCATGCCCGGCGGCGGCGTGCACGTCGAGGACATCGCGCGACTGGTCGCGCTGGGCGTGGATGCCGTGCATCTCTCCGCCCGGGTGGACTCGGGGGATGCGGCGCCGAGTGGACCCGGTGGCGGGGTCACCGGTTTCGATGCGACGGAACCGAGGATCGTCGCGGCGGCCCGTGCCGCCGTCGACCGGGCGGTGCGCTCCGCTGCATAGCAGGAGACGCGGAAGAGGCCGTTCCCGGGTTCCGGGAACGGCCTCTTCTGCGGTCGATCGGGTCAGTTCGCCGCGGGCGCGGCGTCCTTGATGTCTGCCGGCGGCGTCACGCCCTCGCCCCACACCGGAGCGGGCAGCGTGACGGTCTGGCCGCCCTGGATCTGACGCAGGGCGTCGGCGATCTCGGTGGCGTTCTCGGGGACCGGCAGGCCGCACTTCTCCAGCTCGGAGGCGAACTTCAGCGTGAGGCGCTCCTTGTGGGCTGCGACCGCCTCGGCGGTGGTGCCGGTCTGGATCTCGCTGCCGGTCTGGATGTCGGAGACCTGGTCGCACACGTGGTACACCGAGCCGCCCGCGACCCAGGTGACCTGGTCCTTGCCCAGCAGCTGGATGACGGTGGACTGGTCGGCGGTGTACTGCTCGACGGACGCGGGCTTGAAGTCCACGCCGATGTACGTGGCGAGCAGCGCGAGCACGATGCCGACGATGCCCGCCGTGGTCTTCTGCCCCTTGCTCATGTCCTTGTTCAGGAAGACCATGATGATCAGCGGGACGAAGGCGATGATCGCGATGATCGCACCGAGCTGGTTCTGCACGAAGAAGCGCACGGTGTCGGACTTCTTCGCAGGATCGAGGTGGTTGGCCTTCTTCCACAGGATCGAGCCGGTGGTCGACAGGGCCGCGATGACGACCAGCAGCACGAGCAGGCTGATGAACGCCCACTGCGGGAAGGTCGTGGTCGCTCCCTGTGCCTCGACGAGTCCGCTCTCCGGATTGCGGACGAGGGTGCCGTCGGCGCCCGTGACCACGCGCTGCTTCAGCAGCCAGAAGATGCCGACCGCCTCGCCGACGATCGCGACCAGCCACAGCGCCGCCGCGATCCACCGGAACGTGGTCGCCTTCTTCTTCGCCTCGGCCGTGGGCACCCAGGTGCGCTCCGCGGGCGCCTCGGCATCGGGCCGGACGTCCTTGTTCTTGCTCTCTGCCACGGTTTCCTCCCCGGAAGTGGTGTCGCCCTGAGCATAGTGGGGAGCGGGGCCGGGCGTCGGTACGCTGAAAGGATGAGATCCGACGGCGACGACGACGCCCTCAGCTGGGACGGGGACGACGCGCTGGAAGCGCGCCGTCCGGAGATGCGACCCCGGAGGAGGCGGCCGCAGGATTCGCCGCGATCCGATTCCGCGCCGAAGCAGCCGGACGCGCCGGCTGCGGCATCCGATCCGTCGGCTGTGCAGGCGACGGATGCCGGAGACGATGACGAGCCGCAGGGTCTCAGCACCGTGGCCCTGGTCGCGCTCGGCATCCTCGGCGGCGTCTACCTCCTGTACACCGTCGGGTGGGTCATCGGCGGAGTCGGGATGCAGGCGCCCGTGATGTTCACGCTTCCCGCGTTCCTGTACCAGGCGGCACTGTGGCTTGCGGTGCTGGCACCGGCACTGTGGTTCGTCGCCGTCCTGGTGGTCACCCGAGGGGCGAAGGACTGGGTGCGGATCGTCTGGCTGATCGCGGGCGCGGCCCTGCTCGTGCCCTGGCCGTTCGTCGTGTCCGGGGGAGGCGGTGCCCTGTGAGCGGGAACGTGGCAGCTGACGGCATGCAGGGGAGCGGCCGCGTGCGCAGCGCGCTCCGCGGGTTCCTCACCGGTCTCGGCGGTCTCGCGTACGCCTTCGTCATCTGGACGGCCGTGTTCTACGCGATCCAGCTCTCCGTCGGAGGGATGTCGGGTTACGGATGGGTGGTTCTGCTGCTGCCCGCGGTGGTCACGGCCGTCGTCTTCGCCGTCGTCCTGGTCACCACCCGTCGACGCTCGATCGGGGCGCTCGTCCTGGTGCTGCTCGCGGGCCTGGGGCTCAGCGCGGTCTTCCTGCTGAACACGTTCAGCTACGTGATCCGCAACCTGGCGGCGCTCACCGGCTCCTGACGGAGGGACGCCCGGCGTCACACGGTCGGGAGCGTGGATGCCGCTCGGGTAAAGTGTGTCCCGATCGCGCCCCCACCGGCGTGCGGCGCATCGACTGCCCCTCCACCGTGTGCTGCCCCGAAGGATACCTGTGTCGAACCAGTCCGCATCCAAGCCCGTCGTTCTCATCGCCGAAGTCCTCTCGCCCGCCACGATCGAGGCGCTCGGGCCGGACTTCGAGGTGCGCAACGTCGACGGCACCGACCGCGAGGCGCTGTTCGCCGCCCTCGCCGACGCGGATGCCGTGCTGGTCCGCTCCGCGACCAAGGTGGACGCAGAGGCGCTGTCGCACGCGCCCAAGCTGAAGGTCATCGCACGCGCGGGCGTCGGGCTCGACAACGTCGACATCAAGGCGGCCACGACCGCCGGTGTCATGGTGGTGAACGCGCCGACGTCGAACATCGTCTCGGCCGCAGAGCTGACGATCGGTCACATCCTCAGCCTCGCGCGCCGCATCCCCGCCGCGCACGCCTCGCTCTCCGGCGGCGCCTGGAAGCGCAGCTCGTTCACGGGTGCGGAGCTCTTCGAGAAGACCGTCGGGATCGTGGGGCTCGGCCGGATCGGCGCCCTCGTCGCCGCTCGCCTCAACGCCTTCGACATGCGCGTGATCGCGTACGACCCCTACGTCACGAGCGCGCGTGCGCAGCAGCTGGGCGTGCAGCTCGTGTCGCTCGACGAGCTGGTCGCCGAGGCCGACTTCCTCACCATCCACATGCCGAAGACCCCCGAGACCACGGGCATGATCGCCGCGGAGCAGTTCGCCGCCATGAAGCCGACGGCCTACGTGGTCAACGTCGCCCGCGGCGGGCTGATCGATGAGGCTGATCTGCACGAGGCCCTCGTCTCCGGCGAGATCGCCGGCGCCGGCCTCGACGTGTTCACCTCCGAGCCGCCGGTCGAGGGCAGCACCGCGCAGGCGCTGCTCAGCCTGCCGAACGTGGTCGTCACCCCGCACCTGGGGGCCAGCACGGAGGAGGCCCAGGAGAAGGCCGGCGTGTCCGTCGCCCGCTCCGTGCGTCTTGCGCTCGGCGGAGACCTGGTGCCGGATGCCGTGAACGTCGCCGGTGGCGTGATCGACCCGTACGTGCGTCCGGGCATCGCCCTGGTCGAGAAGCTCGGTCAGATCTTCTCCGCGCTGTCGCAGTCCCCGCTCACCAGCCTCGACGTCGAGGTGCACGGCGAGCTGAACGACTACGACGTGAGCGTGCTCAAGCTCGCCGCACTCAAGGGCGTGTTCACCAACATCGTCAGCGACAACGTCTCGTACGTGAACGCACCTCTCCTGGCCGAGCAGCGCGGCGTGGCCGTGCGCCTGCTTCAGGACGACATCAGCGAGGAGTACCGCAACGTGATCACGCTGCGCGGCGCCCTCTCCGACGGCAGCCAGCTGGCCGTCTCGGGCACGCTGACCGGCCCGAAGCAGATCGAGAAGCTGGTGTCCATCAACGGGCACGCGATCGAGCTCCCGATCGAGAAGCACCACGTCGTGATGACGTACACGGACCGCCCGGGCATCGTGGCCGTGTACGGCCAGAAGTTCGGCGAGGCGGGGATCAACATCGCCGGCATGCAGATCGCCCGTGAGGCCGCAGGCGCCCAGGCCCTCAGCGTGCTGACGCTCGACTCGCCCGTCACCGACGAGCTGCTCGCCGACGTGAGCGCCGCGATCGACGCCGACCTGTTCCGCCAGATCGAGATCACCGAGGTCTGATCCGCGCCGCATGACGCCCCGAACGACCCGTCCTCAGCCGAGGGCGGGTCGTTCGCCGTTCCGGCCGGGAAGAACTTCTGAAAGAATCCAGCCGGGCTGTCGATTTCCCGCGCGCCCGCACGTCATGTCGGTGTTCGACACCTCAGCGGGTCACGCGCCCGCACGACGAAGGAGACACGATGTCCGACGAGTACATGATCATCATCCACGAACCCGAATGGGACTACTCCACGCGCACCCCGGCGCAGCTGGACGCGGACCTCGAGGGTCACAAGGCGTTCCAGGCGGCGGTCGCCGCGGCCGGGCAGCGCCTCACGGCCGGAGTGCCGCTGCGTGCGCAGTCCGAGGCGTTCCGCATCCGGCCCTCCGCCGACGGACCCGTCTACACGGACGGCCCGTTCGGTGAGACGCGCGAGGTCGTCACCGGGTTCTACACCTTCACCGCCGACTCGGTCGAGCAGGCGAAGGAGCTCGCCGCTCTCGTCCCCACCGGAGGCTGGCTCGATGTCCACCCTGTGCTCGACATGACGGCCATGCGGGGCTGACCGAGGCGGTGACGATGACGAGCCGCATCGAGGATGCGTTCCGCGCCGACGCGGGACGCATCCTCGGGGCGGTCACCGCGTACACCGGCGACCTGCAGCTGGCCGAGGACGCCGTGCAGGACGCCTTCCTCCGGGCCATCGCGCAGGAGAGGGCCGGTGCGGAGCTGCGCGCGCCGTCGGCCTGGATCACCACCGCGGCGCGCCGTATCGCCGTCGACGCGATCCGGCGCGAGCGCACCGCCGCCCGTGCCCTGCCCACCTTGGCGGCGGATGCCCGGATCGTCGACGACGCCGATCTGGACGCGTTCTCCTTCACCGGGGACGAGAGGCTCGAGCTCATCCTGACGGTCTGCCATCCCGACCTCCCGGAGGAGCCGAGGCTCGCACTCGCGCTGCGCTTCGCGTGCGGCGTCCCGACCCGCGAGGTCGCGGCCATGCTGCTGGTGTCGGAGACGACGATGGCGGCGAGGCTGACCCGCGCCAAGAAGCGCCTGCACGACTCCGAGATCCGCTTCGCAGTGAGGGACGACGAGCAGGTGCGCACGCGCATGCCCGACGCCCTGTCCGTGATCGCCCTGCTCTACACGACGGGCTATGCGGCGCCGACGAGCGCTGAGGGGCGCGTGCTCTGCGGCGACGCCGTCGACCTCGCCAGGGACGCGCTGCGCATCGCGGGCGACGACGCCGAGGCGCAGGGACTGCTCGCCCTGGTGCTGCTCACCGAGGCGCGGCGTCCCTCGAGGGTCGACCCCTCGGGCGAACTGGTCGCCCTCGCCGAGGCGGACCGGGCGCTGTGGGACCGACGGCTGATCGCGGAGGGGGAGCGCCTCGCCACGGGTGCGCTGCAGCACGGGACGGGGCGCTTCGCGCTGCAGGCGGGTATCGCCGGGCTGCACGCGATCGCGCCGACGTGGGAGGCGACGGACTGGTCGTCGATCGCGCGGCTCTACGACGGACTGGTCGAGCAGTGGCCATCGCCGTCGGCGCGGCTGGCGAGGATCGTCGCCCGCGGGTATGCGGAGGGGATCGGGGCCGAGGGGGTCCGTCTGGAGCTGGACGCGGACGAGGTGCTGTTCCAGGGGCCACTGGCGGCGCAGGCCTTCGCCGTGCGCGGCGAGCTCGGCATCCGCTGCGGCGACACGGCAGGAGCACGACGCGACCTGCGTGAGGCGATCGGGCTCACCGAGGACCCGGCGGTGCGCCGGCATCTGGAGCGTCGGCTGCTCGCCGTGGGCGCCTAGGGTGCTCAGGCGGTCGAGCTGCGGACGAGCTCGACCAGCCGCGCCAGCGCTGCACCGGTCGGCACGAATCCGTCGTCTGCCGAGACGCGCCCGTCCGCGGGCTCGGAGAGCGAGTTGTTGAAGTACAGGCCGTCGCTCAGCAGCATCACCAGGTCCAGAGCGGTCTCGTCGCGCACGTGCGGACGGATCGCATCCGCCCATCGGCGGCGCACCTCCCGCAGTGCGGCGGATGCGGCGGCGGAGCCGCCCTGAGCCAGTCGCGTGGTCGCGATGAGCGCCCGATCCAGGGCGTCGTCCTCCATCACCGAGGTGCGGATGTAGTAGGCGACGGGGCCGTCCGGCGCCTCCCGCATGCGCTCCAGGTCCTGGTTCGTGAGCACCGCGAGACGCTCGGCGAGCCCTGTGGCCAGATCGTCCTTCGACGCGAAGTGATAGAGCAGGCCGCCCTTGGAGACGCCGGCGGCCTTCGCGACGGCGTCGAGAGTCGCGGCGCGCTCGCCGTCCGCGATGAGGATGGACTCATAGGCGTCGAGCACGCGTTCGCGCGCCAGGGGAGGGCGGGACATCGGGGACTCCTTGCTCGTCGCGGGCGCCGGCTGCACAGCATCCGATCAGACCGGCATCTGTTACTGTACCAGCTGGACGGTTAAGTTATCGGAGGACATCATGCCCGCCACTGCACCCATCGACCTCACCGGAGTCGACGGACCCCGCGTCGGTCTGCGCGGCTGGGCCGCGCTCGCGGTGCTCATGCTTCCGGTACTGCTGGTGTCGGTCGACAACACGGTGCTGGCGTTCGCGCTGCCCGAGATCTCGGTGTCGCTGCAGCCCAGCGGCGCCGAGCAGCTCTGGATCATCGACGTCTACTCGCTCGTGCTCGCCGGGCTGCTCGTCACGATGGGCGTGCTCGGTGACCGGTTCGGACGGCGGCGGATGCTGCTGATCGGCGCCACCGGCTTCGCGGCCGTCTCCGCTCTCGCGGCCTTCGCCCCCTCGGCCGGGCTGCTCATCGCCGCGCGGGCAGCGCTCGGCGTGTTCGGCGCGATGCTCATGCCCTCGACGCTGTCGCTGCTGCGCTCCATCTTCCGCAACCGCGATCAGCGGCGTCTCGCCATCGCGGTGTGGGCGTCGGCGTTCTCGGCGGGCTCCGCACTCGGGCCGGTCGTCGGCGGCTTCCTGCTCGAGCACTTCGGCTGGGGCTCGGTGTTCCTCATCGCCGTGCCCGTGCTCGTCCCGCTGCTGATCGGCGGCCTGTGGCTGCTGCCCGAGAGCAGCGACCCGAACCCGGGACGGATCGACCCGATCGGCATCGTGCTGTCGATGGCGGCGATGATCCCGGTGGTCTTCGCGATCAAGTCCTTCGCCGTGGACGGCCCCAACCTGGCGGCGGCGGTCTTCCTGCTCGTCGGCGTGTTCGCCGGCTTCCTCTTCGTGCGGCGGATGCGGCGCGCAGAGAACCCGATGCTCGACATGTCGCTGTTCCGCCGCGGAGGCTTCAGCGGTGCGATCCTCGTGAACCTGCTGAGCGTGATCGCGCTGGTCGGCTTCCTGTACTTCGTCTCGCAGCAGCTGCAGCTGGTGATCGGTCTCTCGCCCATGGTCGCCGGCCTGGCTCTGGTGCCCGGGATGGCGGCGATGATCATCGCGGGTCTGGGCGTCGTGCCCGTCTCGCGGCGGGTCGCACCGCACATCGTGGTGCCTGTCGGACTGTCTCTGTCGGCGCTCGGTTACCTGATCGTCGCCGCCACGGCGGGCCTGAACAGCGTCGGATGGCTGCTGGTCGCCTTCGTGGTGCTGGGCATCGGCATCGGGGCGGCCGAGACCATCTCGAACGAGCTGATCCTGGCTCATGCGCCGGCCGAGAAGGCGGGGGCCGCGAGCGCCGTCTCCGAGACCGCCTACGAGCTGGGTGCGGTGCTCGGCACGGCTGTGCTCGGCGGCATCATCACCGCGTTCTACCGCGGTGCGCTCGTGATCCCCGGCGGCGTCCCCTCCGAGCTGGCCGCACATGCTCGCGAGACGCTGGCCGGCGCCTACACCGCCGCCCAGGAGCTGCCCGGCCGGCTGGGCGAGGCGCTGTGGGATGCCGCGACGGCAGCCTTCGGCTCGGGCGTCGTCACGACCTCCATCATCGGAGCGCTCCTGGTGATCGGCGCGATCGTCGTGGCGCTCACCACGCTGAAGCCGTCCCGGAACGGTTCGGCCGGCTGACCCGCATCCGCCCACTCCCGACGGTGACTCACGGTCGGGAGCGGCGCGCGTGCGCCGCTACGCTGGAAGGCAGTGTCCGCGGCGACCAGCGCGGCGGGCCGTGGTGCAGAGGAGTCCCATGTCGCGCGTCGTGAAGCTGGCCGTCATCCCCGGAGACGGGATCGGCCGTGAGGTCATCGCCCAGGCCGAGCGCGTGCTCGACGCAGTCACGGCGGGCAGCGACGTCACCTTCGAGAAGACGCCGTTCTCGCTCGGCGCCGACCGCTTCCTCGCGACCGGAGACACGCTGACGGATGCGGACCTCGACGCGATCCGCTCGCACGACGCGATCCTGCTGGGTGCCGTCGGCGGAGTGCCGGGCGATCCGCGGCTGAAGGATGCCAACATCGAGCGCGGACTGCTGCTGAAGCTGCGCTTCGAGCTCGACCACTACGTCAACCTGCGCCCCTCGAAGCTGTTCGCCGGCGCACCCGGACCGCTCGCGGCTCCCGGCGAGATCGACTTCGTGGTCGTCCGCGAGGGCACGGAGGGTCCGTACGTCGGCAACGGCGGCAGCATCCGCAAGGGCACCCCGCACGAGGTGGCCAACGAGACCAGCGTGAACACCGCGTTCGGCGTGGAGCGCGTCGTCCGCTACGCCTTCGACCTCGCCGAGCGCCGCCGCAGGAAGCTCACGCTCGTGCACAAGACCAACGTGCTCGTGCACGCCGGGGCGATCTGGAAGCGGATCGTCGACCAGGTGGCATCCGAGCACCCCGACGTGACCGTCGACTACCTGCACGTCGACGCCGCCACGATCTTCCTGGTGACCGATCCCGCGCGCTTCGACGTGATCGTCACAGACAACCTCTTCGGCGACATCCTCACCGACCTCGCCGGCGCCGTCACCGGCGGCATCGGCCTGGCGGCCTCCGGCAACATCAACCCGGACGGCGCCTTCCCCTCGATGTTCGAGCCCGTGCACGGTTCGGCGCCCGACATCGCGGGACAGCAGAAGGCCAACCCCACGGCCGCCATCCTGTCCGTCGCGCTGCTGCTCGATCACCTCGGGCTGCGCGACGAGGCCGCGCGCGTGCAGCGCGCCGTCGAGCAGGACATCGCAACCCGTTCGGGCAGCCGCAGCACCAGCGAGACCGGCGACGCCGTGATCGCCCTGCTGCAGGCGTAATCTGACAGTACGTGCGCATCGCCGCCGCATTCGATCGAGGACAGACATGACCGACACCACCACCGCACCTCTGACCTTCGCCGTCACGAAGAACCTCGCCGCCAAGAGCCCGGCTCAGCGCGAGGAGATCCTGCAGAACCCCGGATTCGGCCTGCACTTCACCGACCACATGGTCGACATCTGCTGGTCCGAGAACGGCGGCTGGCACCGTCCGCGCGTGCAGCCCTACGGCCCGATCTCGCTCGACCCCGCGGCCGCCGTGCTGCACTACGGCCAGGAGATCTTCGAGGGCATCAAGGCCTACCGCCACGCCGACGGCTCGGTGCACACGTTCCGTCCCGACCGCAACGCCGCCCGCCTGCAGCGCAGCGCGCGCCGCCTGGCGCTGCCGGAGCTGCCGACCGAGCACTTCATCCAGTCGATCCGCGAGCTGGTCGCGGTCGACGGTGCCTGGGTGCCCTCCGGCGCCGACCAGAGCCTGTACCTGCGGCCGTTCATGTTCGCCAAGGAGGCGTTCCTCGGCGTGCGCCCGGCGAAGAAGGTGGCCTACTACCTGATCGCCTCGCCCGCCGGCGCCTACTTCTCCGGCGGCGTGAAGCCGGTGCGCATCTGGCTGAGCGAGAACTACGCCCGCGCGGGCAAGGGCGGCACGGGAGCGGCCAAGACCGGCGGCAACTACGCCTCCAGCCTGCTCCCGCAGGCCGAGGCGTACGAGAAGGGCTGCGACCAGGTCGTCTTCCTCGACCAGGACGACAACGTCGAGGAGCTCGGCGGCATGAACGTGGTCTTCGTGTACAAGGACGGCCGCGTCGTCACGCCGGAATCCGACTCGATTCTCGAAGGCATCACCCGTGACTCGCTGCTGCAGCTCGCCGAGGACCGCGGTCTGACCGTCGAGCGCCGTCCGGTCTCGCTGGACGAGTGGCGTCAGGGCGTGGCATCCGGCGACATCGTCGAGGTGTTCGCCTGCGGCACGGCCGCCGTGGTCACCCCGATCGGCGCGCTGGTCGCCGACGGCTTCGAGGATGCGCAGCCGCTGGGCGACCTGGCGCTGTCGCTGCGCGAGGAGCTCACCGACATCCAGTACGGCCGCCGCGAGGACAAGCACGGCTGGCTGCTCCGCCTCGACGCCTGAGGCCCGGCGGCGGATAGGCTGTCCGGGTGAAGATCGCACGTTTCAGTCACAGTGACGGCATCCGGTTCGGCATCGTCGACGAGGGCGACCTGGTCGTGCTCGCAGGCGACCCCATGTTCGCCGGATTCGACACGACGGGGGAGCGGGTGCCGCTCGCGGATGCCGCGCTGCTGGCGCCCGTGATCCCGCGCTCCAAGGTCGTGTGCGTGGGGCGCAACTACCGCGAGCACGCCGCCGAGTTCGGCAACGTGGCGCCCGAGGAGCCGCTGCTGTTCCTGAAGCCGAACACCTCGGTGATCGGTCCGGGCGACGCCATCCTCCGCCCGGCGATCTCGGAGCGCACGGAGTTCGAGGGCGAGCTGGTCGTGGTGATCGGGCGCATCGCCAAGAACGTCAAGGCCGAGGATGCGCTCGACTACGTGTTCGGGTACACCGTGGGCAACGACTTCACCGCCCGCGACATCCAGCGCAAGGACGGGCAGTGGACGCGCGGCAAGGGCTTCGACACCTTCTGCCCGCTGGGGCCGGTGATCGAGACCGAGTTCGACGCGGCATCCGCCCGCATCGAGACGCGCGTCAACGGCGAGGTGCGCCAGCAGGCGCCCCTCACCGACATGATCCACTCCGTGGCCGACATCATCGCCTACGCCTCGGCGGCGTTCACGCTGCTCCCGGGCGACGTGATCATGACCGGCACCCCCGCGGGGGTCGGACCGGTCGTCGCGGGCGACACGATCGAGGTCGAGGTCTCCGGCATCGGCACCCTGCGCAACCCGGTGCGCGACGCGGTCCCCGTCTCGTGAGCGCCGCGCTCACCCTCGACGAGCTCGCGGCGATCCAGCGCCGCACCGTCCGCATCCTCTCGCTCGGCCAGGTGCTGGGCGGCATCGCCTTCGGGGCCACGGTGTCCCTCGGCGCCCTGCTGGCCGCGGACCTCTCCGGCAGCGACGCGCTGTCGGGACTGGCGACGGCATCCGTCACCCTCGGGGCCGCGGCCTTCGCCATCCCGCTGGCCCGCTTCGCGGCCCGCCGTGGCCGCCGGCTCTCGCTGACCGCAGGCAACCTGCTGGCGCTGATCGGGGTGGCCACGGTGATCACCGCGGCAGCGACGCGGGTGTTCCCGCTGCTGCTGATCGGCATCATCATGATCGGCATGGGCAATGCGGGAAACCTGCAGTCCCGGTTCGCCGCGACAGATCTGGCTGCTCCCGCCCACCGCGCGAGGGACCTCTCGGTGGTGGTGTGGTCGACGACCGTCGGCGGCGTCACCGGTCCGCTGCTGCTCACACCGGGCGAGGCTCTCGGCCACGCGATCGGGATGCCGCCCCTGACCGGCTCGTACCTGTTCTCGCTGGTCGCGCAGATCGCCGCCCTGATCCTGTACCTCGTCGCCATGCGACCGGACCCGCTGCTGACCGCGCTGCATCTGGCGAGGACGACCACGACCGCGTCGCCGCTCGGAACCGGCGTCGACCGCCCGGTCGTGGCCCGGTACGCGATGTTCGCCGTGGCCGGATCGCACGCCGTGATGGCCTCCGTGATGGCCATGACTCCCATCCACCTGTCGCACATGGCGCACGGAGCGCACGGCAGCATGCCGTCGAGCACGGATGTGACACTTCTCGTGGGCATCACGATCGCACTGCACGTGGCCGGCATGTACGGGCTCTCGCCCGTGTTCGGCATCCTCTCGGACCGCTGGGGACGCGTGCGCGTCGTCCTGCTCGGGCAGGCCGTCCTGGCCGCGTCGCTGCTGACGGCGATCTTCGCCGGCCGCACCCCCGCCGGTGTCATGATCGCCCTCATTCTGCTCGGACTCGGCTGGAGCGCCGCGACCGTCGCCGGGGCCGCGCTGCTCACGGAGTCGTCGACGGTCACGATGAGGCCCCGCCGTCAGGGCATCAGCGACTCGCTGATGAGCCTCACCGCGGCAGCGAGCGCAGCCGCCGCAGGCTGGGTCCTCACGACCTTCGACTACGCCGGGCTCGGGATCGTGGCGCTGGTGTTCGTGATCGCGATCACGGCGCTCTCGCCGCTGGGACGGATCCGCGAGACGGCGGCCAAGACCGACCTGGCCGCGGCCGCCTGAGCCGTCTCGGCCGCAGCATCCGCCCCCGATAGAATCGAGGGGATATGGCTACTGTGCACCCCCTCACCACCACCGCCACCGGATCCGACATCCGCGTGCGCTTCTGCCCTTCGCCCACCGGCCTGCCGCACGTCGGCATGGTGCGCACCGCCCTGTTCAACTGGGCGTACGCGCGGCACAACGGCGGCAAGCTCATCTTCCGCATCGAGGACACCGATGCCGCCCGTGACAGCGAGGAGAGCTTCCGGCAGCTGGTCGACGCGCTCACCTGGATGAAGATCGACTGGGATGAGGGCGTCGAGGTGGGCGGCCCGCACGCGCCGTACCGGCAGTCGCAGCGTCACGACATCTATGCCGAGGTGATCGAGAAGCTGAAGGCCACCGGTGCCGTGTACGAGAGCTTCTCCACCGCCGAGGAGATCGACGCGCGCAATGAGGCGGCCGGCCGGGCCAAGCAGCTCGGCTACGACAACTTCGACCGCGATCTCACCGAGGAGCAGAAGGCGGCCTTCCGTGCCGAGGGGCGTCAGCCCGCACTGCGCCTGCGCGTCCCGGATGAGGACCTCACCTACGTCGACCTGATCCGCGGCGAGGTCACCTTCCCCGCGGGTTCGTTCCCGGACTACGTGATCGTGCGTCCGAACGGTGTGCCGCTGTACACGTTCGTGAACCCGGTGGACGACGCGCTGATGGGCATCACCCACGTGCTGCGCGGCGAGGATCTCATGCCCTCCACGGCCCGCCAGCTGGTGCTGTACGACGCGCTGACCAAGGCGGGTGTCACCGACTTCGTGCCGCGCTTCGCGCACATGCCGCTGGTGCTCGGCGAGACGGGCAACAAGAAGCTGTCCAAGCGCGACCCGCAGGCCGACCTGTTCCTGCACCGCGAGTGCGGCTTCATCCACGAGGGTCTGCTGAACTACCTGGCGCTGCTGGGCTGGTCGATCGGCCCCGACCGCGACGTGTTCTCGCTGGAGGAGTTCATCCAGGCGTTCGACATCGTCGACGTCAACCCGAACCCGGCCCGTTTCGACCAGAAGAAGGCCGAGTCGATCAACGGCGACCACATCCGTCAGCTGGACGGCAAGGACTTCGCCGAGCGGATGCTGCCGTACCTGGCGGATGCCGGCGTGTTCGGCGCGGCCGAGCCCACGCACGAGCAGATCGTCCTGGCGTTCCGCGCCGCGCCGCTCGTGCAGGAGCGCATGCAGCTGCTGGGTGAGGCGCCCGGCATGCTGGGCTTCCTGTTCACCGACGAGGTGACCTACGAGGCGGAAGCCCTGAAGGGTCTGCCCGCGAACGCCGCCGAGGTCCTCGCCGCGTGCGTCGCCGCGCTCGAGCCCGTGGAGGAGTTCACCCCGGATGCCGTGCAGACGGCGCTCTCGGCGAAGCTGGTCGACGAACTCGGCCTGAAGCCGCGCGTCCCCCGGGGCCCCCCGCGGACCCCCGCGGCCGGTGCGCGCGTGCCCCCGCCGCTCTTCGAGTCGATGGAGCTGCCCGGCAAGGACGAGACGCTGCGTCGCCTGCAGGCACTGGCCGACACCCTGGGCTGATTCCGGTGACGGATGCCGCGCTTCCGGCAGCCGAGACGGATGTCATCCTCGGCGACCTCGGCGTTCTGCTGCTGGAATGCGGCGTATCCGTGACGGACGTGCGCGGCTCGCTCGAGCAGGTCGGGCGGCGCGCGGCGTCGACGCCGCAGGCATCCCTCGAATTCGCGATCCTGCCGGAGATGGTGATGGTGAGCCGTCCCGGCGCATCGTCGGCGACGACCACTGTGATCGGCAAGGGTGAGGCGCTGACGTTCCGTCAGTCGGCGAAGGCCAGCAGGCTGGTGCACGGGCTCGAGGCGGGTGCGGTGCCGCTGGCCGAGGCCCCGGCGCGGATGGCCGCCATCCGGGCGACGCCGAGGCATCGTCCCGGTCGGCAGAGCGTGATCGGATGCGGGCTGCTGTCGCTGTCGCTGGCCTGGCTGTTCCGGTGTCCCTGGTGGGCGATCGTACTGGCACTGCTCGTGGGGCTGCTGGTCGGCGGCCTCACGATGCTGATGATGCGCGTCCGGGCCGCGGCGGCCGTCGCTCCCTTCGTGTCGGCGTTCGTCTCGACGATCCTGGTGGGCACCGTCGCCGGCTGGCTGGATCTCGGGCCGGTGCCGCTGTTCGCGGTGTGCGCGCCGGTGGCCATCCTCGTGCCCGGCGCACTGATCACGAACGCCCTGCTCGAACTGACCTCCACAGACATCGTCACGGGTGCATCCCGCCTGATGTACGGGCTGATCATGCTGGCGTTCATGGCTGCGGGAGTCTATTCGGGCGCCTCGCTCACCGGACTGCGGGTGGACTCGGCATCCGCCGCTCTGGTGGGGGAGGCCGTGCAACTGACCACCGAACGAGGGGGATGGGAGGCGCTCCCGCCGCTGTGGTCGGCGTGGCTGGCGGTGATCGTGCTCGCGATCGGCATCGGACTCGCCTTCGGATCGGGATTCCGTCTCACCGTCGTGTGCGTGGTGGTGATGGCCGGCACCTATGCGGTGCTGGCCCTGTTCAGTCCTCTGGTCGGAAGCGTCGTCGCGACCGGCGTCGCGGCGGCGGTGCTGTTCGTGGCAGCACGCGTGCTGGAGCGTCTGACGATCGCGATCCCCGCCACGGTGTCCTTCCAGCCGGCGTTCCTGCTTCTCGTGCCCGGCACCGTCGGCCTGGTCTCGCTGGCCAGCTTCGACGCGCAGGCGCTGGTGTCCGCGCCGATGATGTTCCTGAGCCTGTGCATCGGCACCAAGGTCGGCGCGCTGCTCGCGGATCTCGCGCGGATCACGCGGTCCACGGTGTTCCTGCGCTGGGCGAAGCCCGCGCGCATGGGCGAGCTCTGAGCCCCCTGTAGTCCGCGGCCGCGAGGGGCGCAACCCCGTTCTGCCAAGCGCATCCGATCCGTAGTGTGACGGGGGAGCAGAGGAGGAGCATCATGACCGATGACGTGCGTTCCGTGCCCGCACTGGAGCTGCGGCGGTATCTGGGCCTGTGGTTCGAGGTCGGCCGGCTGCCGCTGCGCTTCGAGGACGACCGCGCCACCGATGTGACCGCGGAGTACACGATGGCCGAAGACGGGACGGTGAGTGTGGACAACCGCTGCCTCGACGAGGACGGCAAGCCCACCCAGGCTCTGGGGCAGGCGTTGCCGGATGCGGAGCATCCAGGCCGCCTGCAGGTGACGTTCCTGCCCGAGGCGCTGCGGTGGATCCCGTTCACCAAGGCCGACTACTGGGTGCTCCGGGTCGACGACGAGTACCGGCATGCCCTGGTCGGGACCCCCGATCGGAGGATGGGGGGGCGGCGGCCCCGGGAACGGCGGGGGAGGGGGGCGGGGGGGGGGTCGTCCCTCGACGCGCCGCGCGGCGGGGGCTTCGTCCCCGCCCGGTGCACCCGGCGGGGGGGGCGGGGGAGGGGGGCCGCGGTCGGCGGGGGGCGCCCCGCCACGCCCGGGCGGATCGTGTCGATTCGCCATCTGCGGGCGCCTCAGGTAAGCTTGACTCTCGGTGCGAGGCTCCGGTTTCGCCCTTGGGGTATGGTGTAATTGGCAACACGGCTGATTCTGGTTCAGTTGTTCTTGGTTCGAGTCCAGGTACCCCAGCAAGAATGAAACCCCCGCTCAGGCGGGGGTTTTCTTGGTCCATGGTGGTGCCGGGATCGCGCCGATCCCGGTTATAGGCCAAAAAGAGTGGATGGGGTCGGGCGTGTTAGCCGCGTCCTGCCCATCCTGAGCGGTGCCAGAGGCCTTCGCCCGCGTCGAGGCCGGTGTCGTAGAGGGCTGGGCCGCCGATGTCTTCTGGTTCGTCGTGCTGGTCGTTGTCGGGTTCTGGTTCGGGGCCGGGTGCGAGGGCGAGGGTGAGGGCTTCGTCGAGTCCCATCTGCCGGAGGGTGAGGAACCATTCGACGGCGCGGCGGCGGTGCGCTTCGCTCATCCCGCGGTGGCGGCGCAGCAGGTCCCGGATCTGGCTGTTGATGCCGCCTTCCAGCGGGCTGGGAGTGTCTCGCCCACGCTAGGGCATTCCGACGGCAACAGTCTGGTGCCCGTTGGAGGACACGCGACAGCGGGGTCGCCTGACAAGTGTGGATAAAAACCACACATAGTTGAGCTTCCTGTGCATGGATTGTATCCATGAAGAAGCTGGACGAGTCGCTCCCGTCGACGTTCACGACGGAGACCTCGCCGACGCCCTCGCAGGCAACATGGCCTCTGATCATGAGACCGTGGCCCGCCGTGTGGCCGAGATCGCCGCGATCAAAGACCCAGACGACGGCGTCGATTTCCTACCCGACACCGTCACCACTGCGGTGATGCGTGATGACGCGCTGTATTTCGGCGTGCGGGTGACGATGACGGCACGGCTCGCAACAGCGCAGGTCAAGCTGCGGCTCGACATCAACTTCGGCGACCCCGTCACTCCGGCCCCACAACCGTCGAGCTGCCGTCGCTGCGGCAGGACGCTCCGCCGATCCGCATCCTGGGCTACCCGAGAGACGGTACTCGCAGAAAAACTCGTCACCGCGATCGAACTGGGACGAGCGAATACGCGCGTGCGTGACTTCGCTGACATCCATCTTCTGACCGGCACACACGCTCTCCAGTGCGGGGAACTGCGCGACGCGCTCACGGCGACCGCAACTTTCCGCGGGACCACTTTGATTCCGTTAGCGCAGGCCGCCGAGGGGCTCGCAGTGCTCCGAGACTCAACCTATGTCGCTTACCGGAAGGGGCTCGGCGAGGCGGGCGCAAGTCTGCCGGAGATGTTCTCTGACACCGTCGCTGCGGCTGCCGACTTCGTCGATCCGGCGCTGGACGGGCTCGACGCCAAGGCATTGCGGAGCCCCGTCGAACGGAACTGGAACACGGCATCCGGCGCACCGTCTGAGCCGACCGAATCGGCTACAGGTAGAGCGGAACTGTGACGGTTTCTGCCGGACCTCGCGGCACTTGATCTGGTGACCAGACGGTCAAGCCCGTATGACGGTCCGGGCGATGGCTGCGACGGCCGTGTTCAGGCTCTTGGGTCGCCGGTTCACGCGCATCGCCCCGGTGAGCAGGTTGAGTGCGTCGAGCGTGGGGCTGTCGGGGGATGGGGCGCGGTAGGGGTCTTCGCGGTCGCGCCAGCCGAGTTCGAACAAGAGTTCACTGATGCGTGACTCCCAGAGTTCAGCGGGTGTCTCATTCGCGGCGACGACGAGCGCCATCCATCCGGCGTGTCGCTCGGCGGGGGTCGTTCCGAGTGGGAGCCGGCCGGTGATGTGGCGCAGGATCGCCTGCGGATCGCCCCGCCGTGCCGCGATTGCCCGAGTCGGAGCGATGCGCCCTTTGCGCACCGACACCAGCCCGAGCGCTCGCGCGGTGGCGCGGAGTTCCCAGACGGGCCAGGTGAGGTCTTCGCGGTTGGCCTTGCCGATCCACCATTCGGTGATGCCGGTGCGATGTGCGATCTGCTCGACGGCAGCGGGCTTCAGATACCCGGCGCCGGTGAGCGCCGCGCCGTCCCCGACGATGTCGAGGAGCGCTCGGAACGGCTCGGTGAGATCGGCCGCATCGTCTGCGCTGACATCGGTCGCACCGGAAGCGGACGGATGCGCGAGCGCGTCGCGCAGGCCGCGTGCGCCGCGGTTGCGTGCCAGCTTGAGCAGCGACCCGAGTTCCTCGACGACCGGGATCGGCTCCGCGGTGACGGAGGCGATGAGCTCGTTCGTCTCATCGATGTCGAACACGTCGGGATGCCAGCCGTCGGGCAGCCACGCGCGTCCTTCCGCCGTGCTGTCGAACATCTCGGGGCGGAGGGCGTCGTCGTAGTCGCTGCGCACCCAGTCGGCGAGCTCGGCGTAACCCCAGACGCCGCCGCAGTCCTCCGGCGGGCAGGCGAGCTTCCCGCCGACGCACACCGGAGCCGAAGGAGGGGCGTCGAGCACCTTCTCGACGCGCAGGAGGTGCTTCCAGTCATCCCCGAAGTCGTAGTCGTACCAGAGCCGATCACCCTCGCCGGCGATGACCTGATCGAGACGAACATCGTCTTCGAGCATCCCCTCGTCGCCCTCATCGAGGTCGAACTGGGTGAGGAACTCGGGAGCGTTGCGGTCATTGCTCGTGCGGAAGCGGTGCAGGTGGCTGTCGGTCCATCCCATCGCCGCCTGGATCACCTCGTGCAGCCGCGGGAGGAGGATGTCGCCGGGCACCTCGACACGTCGCCACACCGGCGGCTTCGTGCGCTGCAGATCGATACGGATGCGGAAACCCCGCACCGTTGCGGGGACGGCGAGGAGCTGCGGCTCGGGGCGCCGCCAGAGATCGTCCAGGCCTCCCGAGTCGAACGATTCGCTAGGCTGAACCGACATCGCGCTCGCGCGGATGTGGTCAATGAACTTCTGAATGTCCGCCGCCTCGAAGCTCTCAGCCGCCATACGTGCTCTCCCGGTTCCGTGCGCCTCGATTGACAACGCAGCATCACGAACAATTCTGGCTCAGCGGATGCTGCCCCCCAACTGCTGGGTGGGAAGCGTCCACCGGGGCGCGCACCCCGACAGGCGAGAGGCGGCGCGACAGAATGGTGCCTATCCCGATCGCCGGAGGTGAGCCCATGAAGCGCAAGAACGTCACTCGTGAGGCGCTTCATCGTGCCGCCCTGCGTTCCACCCGGGCGTCGGCGGCGCTGGAGAACAGGTCGGTGCCGGTCGGTGTCACTCGCTCTGAACGGGTCGAGCGCTTCCTCGTCGCCCGCAAGCAGCGCGTTTGACGGGCATCGAGCCCGGCTATGGCAAAACGCCGGTGGAGTTCGATCAACTGTTGAGAGGTTAAGGGATCAGCTCTGCGCGATGCGTGCGATGAGTTCGTTGACCCAGATAATCGCGTCATCGACAGTTGCCAGGACGTCGAGGCCGTTGGCTGCTTCCTCGTAGAGTGTGTCCCAACGATCCCCAGCGGCCATGCGTGGCGGCCATGTCTGCTGACGTCGGTATTCGAAGAGCCTCGTACACGTCGCCTTGGTCAACAACAGATCCACCGGTTCGCCAGCCTCGAGAATCTGAAGATCGACCAGGTCGTGTGCCCGCTCACTTCCTGCTGCGGAGAGTGCGTGAAGCTTCTGCGCGATCTGGTGATCTGCGCGCAGCACAGGAATCGGTCGGGGTGCTTCGAGGCCGACCTCGGTAAACAGCTCCGCGAGGTCGTGCGCAAGCCGGTACTCGGGCTCTTCTGCGTCACCGATCTCGTTGTGGCCCAACTCGAAGGCGACCGTGCACCATGGGCGACCCCGATAGTCGAGCTTCACCTCGAAGGGCTGCATGACGTACGTGGTCGGCACCCCCGTCGGGCGTGGTGCTTGCTTCTCGATGAGCCGCCCGGTGAATCCCGCCCATCCTGCGGCGAGGGACTCTTCAAAATCGCTGCGGAACTGACTCAGGGGCCCACGCCTGGCCGCATCGAGATCCCTCGTGAACCGAGTGCCTCGACCGAAACGCAGTGCCATCGCGCTTCCGCCTTTGACGGCACCGCCGGGCAGCATCTGCCCGACGACGACCAGGGCCATCCCCACACGCCGACGAGAAGCGAGCCCTTCGTCTCCTTCGAGATTGCGAATCCGCTGCTCCAGAGAGCGGAGGTTCGGCGGTGGCGCATCATAACTCATCGCTGAAGTTCCTTTCGCACGTGCTGCCACTCGGCCGTCGTCAGGAGACCCTCTGCTCTCGCTTGCTTGGCTGCCGACAGGAGCCGTTCGTCCTGGATACGACCGCGGCACTCGATGAGTGCGTCGGCGACCGGCCGTGCCCGAAGACCCTCATAGAGTGTGGTGCGTGCGCCAGGGGTGACCTGAGTCAACTCGATGTAGGCAGGAAGTCGCGGCCTGGCGCGGCGCGGGACGGCGACCTTCACCTGCCGTGGATTCACGTCGGCAAGACCGAACAGTGCTAGGACGGACTCGCCGTGCAGATGCGCGTCCTCTCCGACCCGGAGCAGCGCTTCTGCGTACTGGTCGTAGGGTGTTGGAGGGATGTCGGCCACGCGGTACAGGCCGTAGGCGACGTTCTCGATCCCGCCCCGCGCCGCGAGCTTGGGAAGCTCGATCGGCGGGACCCCAGCCTCCGCTGCTTCCCGCGTGGTGACGTAGCCATAGTGGTCGAGCGCGATCTCGCGCACCACTTCCCGGTACTTCGCTTCAGCCGCCATGTCACAATTATACCGAAAACGGTAGTGTTGTGACGGGATGTGTGATGGTCGTTCAGTCAGCCTTCTGGTTCACGACGCACTGTTCAGCGAGGCTGACGGGGAACCAACACGGTGACCAGATTGGTGACCAGAAACCGTCCCCGAGAGGCGCTAATCAGCACGAATCACTGCGTAGCTGTCGGTAGCCCGCGGTAGACTTGACCCCATGAGATCCCTGAAATTACGGGGAACTCCATCGATTCGGGGCTTCGCTCGGACGGGCCAGGCGGCTCTCAGTTGTTCTTGGTTCGAGTCCAGGTACCCCAGCAAGAATGAAACCCCCGCTCAGGCGGGGGTTTTCTTGTTCCCGGAGCCATCTTCCTACGCTGTGGGGGCGTGCTGCTGGATGACCGCGAGCGCCTCCTCCGGCTCATCCACGAAGGTGCACAGCTGAGCGAGCGGGACGGGCAGGAAGCCTTCCGCATCCATGCGGGCGAACTGCTGCTGCAGACCGTCGTAGAAGCCGTCCGTGTTCAGCACGACGACCGGGCCGGGGTAGATGCCGTGCTTGCGCAGTTCGAGCACGTCGGTCGCCTCGTCGAGCGTGCCGCTGCCGCCGACCATGATCACGACGGCATCGCTGCGGGCCAGCAGCGTCGCCTTGCGTTCGGCGAGGTCGGCGCCGACGATCAGCTCGTCCGGCTCCTGCAGCGGGCGGGCCTTGGCCGCGAGGAAGTCCACGGAGACTCCGATCAGCCGCCCGCCGGCGTCATCGACAGCATCCGCAAGAACCTTCATCAGCCCCACGTCGCTCGCGCCCCACACCAGGGTGTGCCCCTGCTCGGCGATCAATCGTCCCAGCTCCCGAGCGGCGCTTGCGTAGCGGTCGTCGAGATCGGATGCGGAGAGGAAGACGCAGATGTTCACCCTCCCAGCTTAGAAAGCGGGAGCGGCCGGTCGCTCACCTCGCGAGCGCCGCCAGCTCCTCGCGTGTGCCGTCGAACACGTTCATGTCGATGTACTGCTCGACGCCGACGTAGCCCTTGAGCCGGTCGTGATCGGAGTACTGCCAGATGGCCCAGTCGCGTCCGTCTTCGAGGGTCGCGGGCAGGACGATCGACCGGATCCAGATCGGATTGTCCGGGTATCCGCCGGACAGATAGCGGTCGTAGGCCGAGGACGTCGCGTAGATGACGGGCGGTGCGCCGTAGTGCTCCTCGAGCAGCCGCAGCAGCGGTCCCAGGATCGCGTCGACCTGCGCGCGCGTCGGCGGGTGGGCGAAGAAGTCTCCGTAGTACTCGAGGTCCAGTGCGACCGGGAGGGTGGCTCCCTTCGGGACCGTCTCGATGATGTGCGCGGCCTGGGCCTCGCCAGTGCTCTCGAAACTCACGAAATGATAGGCGCCGATCAGCAGGTCGGTGCGAGAGGCACCCGCCCAGTTCGCAGAGAAGCGCGAGTCGGTCGACTTCGAACCCTCCGTCGCCTTGATGTACGCGAAGTCGATGTCCTGCGATGCGAGCACGTCCCAGTCGACGTCGCCCTGGTAGCTCGAGATGTCGATCCCGCGCACAGGGTACGACGCTGCGAACAGTCGCGCGGGCCACAGCACGCCGTTGAAGATCAGGACCGCGAGGATCCCGAGCACCCCGATGCTGCTCGCGGCGATCACGATCAGCCGTGTTCCGGCCCGGTGTCTCATGCTCTCAGGATACGGACGGCAGCCGGGAGGCCCGTGAGACGGATGCTGGAGTCCGGGGCCTCTCGGTGAGCAGGAGCACCCCGGTGCCGAGCGTGAGCACGGCGGTGAGAGCGTGCACTCCGAGAGCCATCGCGGTCGAGCCGCCCGTGGACAGGATCAGCAGAGCATCCAGCAGCGGCACGATCGCGATGACCGACATCGCCCACCCGAGAGCCCGGCGCTGGCGGGTCAGCAGCAGCACCAGCGGCAGGATTCCGGTGACCAGGTCGCGCGCGCCCTTCGTGGCGAGGAATGCCGCCGCATCCCCTTCGGGCCAGCTCGCCATGCCGAAGCCGGGCGCGGTGCCCGCCGGATCGAGCAAGTAGCTGACCCCGACATAGCCGATCATCAGAGCGAGCACGACGGTGAGCCAGGTCGCGAGATGCCGACGGAACCTCATCGGATCGACTCCCCGGCAGCGGCGGGCGCCGGTCGCAGTGCGCCCAGCACCTGCACGAGCATCCGGGTCACGGGGGAGGACGGGCGCATGACGTCGGCGTGCGCCCGCAGCACGCCCGCCTTGGAGACGAGCCCGGTGGTCCCCGCGCGGTGGAGGGCGTCCATCCCGCGGAAGAACGACTCGACCCGTCCCGCAGGGGTGCTCGTCCAGCGGACGGTCGTGGGGGTCTCGCCCGCGTTCCACATCCGGTGCGCGACGCCGCTGCCGATATCGAAGGTTGCGCCCACGGGGTAGTCCTGCTCGCGGTCCGCGTATCCGACGCGCAGAGCACCGGAGAGCACGGTGAACGACTCCGTGTGGTGAGGGTGGACGTGCATCGGCGGACGCTCGCCATGCTGCTGGTACGTCGCCTCGACCACGAACCGGTCCGGGGTGCTTTCGATGACGATGATCCTCTCCGACCCGTTGAGGGTGAGGGTGAGGGTGTCTTCCATGATTCCTCCGAATTTGACTTGCATACGAGTTACTTGAAAGGAAGCTAACACTCAAGTAGCTCGCACGCAAGCTATAGTTTCGGTATGGACGACAACGACCGCATCGATGCCCTGGTGGGGCAATGGGCGGAGCAGCGACCGGACGTCGATCGCGATGCGATGGCCCTGCTCGCCCGGCTCAATCGCGCCGCCGAGCTGGTGAATGCGCGCACAGAGGGACTCGCCAGGAGATATGGCGTGAACAAGGGCGACGGAGACGTGGTCTTCGCCCTGCGTCGTTCGGGAGCGCCTCACCGGCTCTCGCCCACCGCGATCGCCCGTGCGCTGCTGATGACGACCGGGACGATGACGGGCAGGCTCGATCGGCTCGAGAAGCTCGGCGTGATCAGAAGGGTGCCCAATCCGCAGGATCGACGGAGCCTGGACATCGAGCTCACCGAAGAAGGACTCCGCCTGGCGGACGAGGCCGTGTCCATGCACAATGCCACGCTGCGCGAGATCGCCGGTGGCCTCAGCGATGCTGACCGCGCCGACCTCGACCGTGTGACCCGCGCGATCATCACGCAGCTCGGCGAGAGGTGAGCGGCGTGATGGAAGTCGTGGAGTACAGCGCGATCCCGCCGACGCCGTGGAGGAACGGGCGCGGCATCACGCGGAATCTGTTCGACGACGCGACGGATGCCGGCACATGGACCTGGCGCGTGAGCATCGCCGAGATCACGGGCACGCAGCCCTACAGTCCGTACCCGGGCGTGCGTCGAGGTCAGGTCGCACTCGGCCCGGGCGCCGTGGACCTGCGCATCGACGGGCGCGAGGTCCTCCTCGATCCGGAGGGGATCGTCGTGTTCGACGGCGAGGCCGCGGTGAGCGCCAGCCCGCGGGAAGCGGGCTTCCTCGACCTCAACGTCATGACCCATCGTGACTCCTGGGAGTGCGACATGCGGAGCGTCGACGATCCGGGTGTCGTCGACGCGGGCGATGGGATCCTCGTCCTCGTGGCGCTCCGCGACTCCGCGCTGGTGGACGGAAGGCCACTGGCGCGACTCGACGCCGTGAAGCTCGAGACCTCTGCCTCCGCGGACTTCCGCGGCAGGTTCGTCGTCGCCCGGATCGCCGCTCGACCGCATCCGCGCAGCTGAGCCCCGCGTGCGCCCGGCGCGCTCAGCGCGGCACCGACGACCACACGATCGAGACGCAGACCATCATCGAGATCAGCGCGACGACAGCCATGGCCAGCATGCAGGCAGCGAGCCAGCGCAGTCGGTGACGTGGCGCAGAGATCCTGACGCGCACGACGAACTGCGCCGCAAGCAGCCCGACGAGCAGCACGATCGCGATGAGCGCGACGGGAACCGCCGCGCTGCGCACGGCGATGATGCCGATCAGCGGCACCAGGCAGACCACCACGAAAACGGCGGACGAGATCAGCCACACCGTTCCGGATGAACTCCGCAGTGCCGGCTGGTTGGTCGCCACGGTCGGATCGGACGACGAACCGGAGCCCCACCGGCAGCGCGCGTAGATTCGAGGCGTGACTTCGTCTGCATCCCTCACCCCCGCTCGCGCGTTCCGCATCGTCGGCGCGGTCGCCATCGTCCTGGGCGGGATACTCGCCGCCGTCACCGGACCTCTCCAACTGGGCAAGGGGAGCTGGGCCGCGGCGTACCTGGTGCTGGTCGCCGGCGCCGCCCAGTACGTCATGGGCGCAGCCCTCACACGATGGCGGCCCGCAGGCTCCACCACGGCACGCTGGTGCTGGTTCGCGCTCTGGAACCTCGGTCACCTCGGCGTGATCGGCGGCACTGTCGCCGGCTCGACCGCGACCGTGTTCGTCGGATCCGGCCTTCTCGTCATCGCTCTCGTACTCGCCTTCCTCGCGTCGCTCGGGACTCGCGTCGAGACCGACCGGACACTGCTCCTCGGCTACCGCGTGCTGCTCGTGCTGCTGGCGGTCAGCATCCCCGTCGGCATGGTGCTCTCCGCGATCCGCAACGCATAGCGCGCACGGATGCCGGGCCTGTCGGACTGGCTACGCTGGCAGGGTCAGGTCACGGATGCCGAGGAGAGCCCGCATGAGCAACCAGGAGTCGAACCCGGTCGAGAGCGTCCTGGAGCCGGGCGCGTTGTGCGCCGACGTCGAGGTGCTCACCCCTCGAGAGGTGCCCCTGGGCGGCATCCGTGCGATGACCGTGTACCGCACCCTGCCGCAGAAGCAGCGCTCGCTGGTCGGCGCGTGGTGCTTCCTGGACCATTACGGACCGGACGACGTGGCCGACACCGGCGGCATGGAGGTCCCGCGGCATCCGCACACCGGACTGGCGACGGTCTCGTGGCTGTTCACCGGCCGCATCGACCACCTCGACTCCAACGGCATCGCTGCTCCCGTGCTCCCCGGCGAGCTCAATCTGATGATCGCGGGGCAGGGCATCACCCACCAGGAGATCAGCACACCTGACACGACCGTGCTGCACGGCGTGCAGCTCTGGTACGCGCTGCCCGAGTCCACGAGGTTCTCGGAGCACGCATTCGCGCACTACGCGCCCGAACCGGTGGAGCTGGGTGGTGCCAGCATCCGTGTGTTCATCGGCTCTCTGGCGGGGTCGACCTCGCCGGTCGACACCCGCACCCCTGATCTGCTGGGGGCCGAGCTCGTGCTGCAACCGGGAGCCGAGGTCGTGCTCGACGTGCGCCGCGACTTCGAGCATGCCGCTCTCGCGGAGAGCGGGTCGATCGTGGTCAATGAGACGCCTGTGCAGCACCGTGAGCTCGGCTACGCGCCCACCGGCGCCGACACCATGCGTATCGCGGCTGGTCCTGAGGGCGCGCGGGTGATCCTGCTCGGCGGCGTGCCGCTGGGGGAGCAGATCGTGATGTGGTGGAACTTCATCGGCCGCAGCCACGACGAGATCGTCGAGTTCCGACGTCGCTACCAGGCCGAGCTGGGCTTCGAGCCTGCCGACCCCCAGGATGCCGGGAAGCCGGAGCTGTTCGGGCCGTACGCCGAGGGACAGCTCGCGCCGCTGCCCGCGCCTCCGATGCCCACCATCCGGCTGCGGGCACGCGAGTAGGCGGGGAGCAGACGCACCGGCCGGCTCAGACCGCGCGGGCCTCCTCCAGCGCCCTGATCGCCGCTATGTGATCCGCGCGGCGGGTCACGACGTGCTCGTCGTACTCCGGATGCTTCGGCATCCACGCCGCCACGTACGGGCACACCGGCACGATCGACTTCCCGGCCGCCACCACGTCGTCCACGACCGCGCGCACGAGCTTCGAGGCCAGGCCCTGACCCGCGTAGTCCTCGGACACCCCGGTGTGGAACAGCACGCGCTCGTCCCCGACGTCGACGTACGACTCCTCGCCGACCTCCTTGGCGTCCGTGCCGTCCTCGCCGCGGTCGATCAGCACATAGCGCGATTCGGCGGGGACGTCGCGCACGGTGAAGCGCTCCTCGGTCATGACAGCACCTTTCCGTCAGCCCCGCGCGGGCGCACGGGGTGCTCACTGAGGATCGAGACGCGGTTGAACGCGTTGATCGTGATCGCGACCCACTCGGCGGCAGCGAACGCCTGCTCGCCCAGCACGGCGGCGGCGCCGGCCAGATCGGCCTTGGACTCCTCGCTCAGCGGCATCCGCGTCGCCGCCTCCGCGACGGCCAGCACCGCCTTCTCGCGCTCGGTGTAGAGGGCGCTCTCGCGCCATGCCGGGAGCAGGTCGATCTTCTGCTGCACGATTCCCGCCTCACGGGACTCGCGGGAGTGCACATCGAGGCAGAAGGCGCAGGCGTTCAGCTGCGATGCGCGCAGCTTGATGTACTCGGACTCCTGCACCGAGAGGCCGCCGGCCGCGGCGTGCTGCTTGACGGTCGTGGAGAAGGCGCTGATCGCCTTCCAGACGTCGGGTGCGGACTTGTCCAGGTACGGACGCATGACTCTCCTCGGATGCTCGGGACGCGGGCCGGGGCCCGTTCTCAGCACCAACCTAGACGGCCCGGCCCTCATTCCCCACCCAGGGGAGAGAATGGGACGGGAACGCCCGAACGAAGACCAGAGGAGCACCGTGATGACCAGCGGCAGCAGCGACACCGGAACGATCACCCGCCAGGCGGGAGCCGAGACCGCCGTCCTCGCAGGAGGCTGTTTCTGGGGCATGGAGGATCTGATCCGCCGGCAGCCCGGCGTGCTCGGCACGCGAGTCGGTTACACCGGCGGCGAGAACGACCACGCCACCTACCGGAACCACCCGGGCCACGCCGAGGCCGTCGAGATCGTCTTCGACCCGGCTCAGACGACCTACCGCGACATCCTCGCGTTCTTCTTCCAGATCCACGACCCGTCCACGCTGAACCGGCAGGGCAACGACATCGGCACCAGCTACCGCTCCGCGATCTTCCCGCTGGATGCGGAGCAGGAGCGCGTGGCCAGGGACACGATCGCCGACGTGGACGCCTCGGGGCTGTGGCCCGGTGCCGCCGTCACGACCATCGAGCAGCCCGGACCGTTCTGGGAGGCGGAGCCGGAGCACCAGGACTACCTGATCCGCTACCCCGACGGCTACACCTGCCACTTCCCGCGCGCGGGCTGGGTCCTGCCGCGCCGAGACGCCGAGGCGAGCGCCTGATCCGCGTCGGCCCGCAGGACGGGGCCTGAGCGGATGAGCGGCAGCCCGCAGCCGGATCGCATCGCGGTGCGCGGTGCGCGCGTGCACAACCTGCAGGGCGTGGACGTCGACATCCCGCTCCGCTCACTGGTAGGCATCGCCGGGGTCTCCGGCTCGGGGAAGTCCTCGCTCGCCCTCGGCGTGCTGTACGCCGAGGGCTCGCGACGCTATCTCGAGGCGCTGTCGACGTACACGCGACGGCGGATGTCGCAGGCGCCGCACGCCGCCGTCGACTCCGTCGAGCACGTGCCTGCGGCGTTGGCCCTGCGGCAGCGCCCCGGCGTGCCCGGTGTGCGCTCCACGTTCGGCACCTCCACGGAACTGCTGAACGTGCTGCGGCTGATGTTCTCACGCCTGGCATCGCACGTCTGCCCGAACGGGCACCGCGTGCCGCCCACGATCGACGTCGCCGCCGAGACGCCATTCGCCTGCCCTGTCTGCGGTGAGCACGTGCATGCTCCGGGCGCCGAGGCGCTGGCGTTCAACTCCGAGGGTGCTTGCCCGACGTGCCAGGGCACAGGGGTGGTGCGCACCGTCGACGACGCGACCCTGGTGCCCGATCCGTCGAAGACGCTCGACGGCGGCGCGGTGGCGCCGTGGCAGATGTTCGGCTTCAACGTGCAGCCCGCTGGTGCCGGCGCTCGACGCGTCCGCGGACGGGCGGATGCGTCGAGCACGTGCGCTCCCTCGACGCGCCGGCGCCCCTGCAGGTGCACGTCGTCGACGCGACGCCGATCGGGTTGAACGTGCGCTCCACCGTCGCGACCTACTCCGGCGTGATGGATGAGCTGCGCAAGGCGTACGCGGCGACGGATGGGGCGAGGGACGCGGGGCTCACGGCATCCGACTTCTCGTACAACACGGGTTCGCTGTCATGTCCGCGGTGCGAGGGCACCGGTGAGATCTCCCTCGACGTGCAGTTCCTCCCCGACGTCGACATCGTCTGCCCGGAGTGCGAGGGCAGCAGGTTCGCCCCGGCCGCCTGGGACATCATCCGTGACGGGATCGCGCTGCCCGCTCTGCTGCGCTGCACCGTCACCGAAGCCCTCGCGCGCACCGCCGACCTGCCGCGCGCGCACAGACGGCTGCAGGCGTTCTCCGAGCTCGGCCTCGGATACCTCACTCTCGGCGAGGCGACGCCCGCGCTCTCCGGCGGGGAGGCGCAGCGCCTCAAGCTCGTGGGCCGGATGCACCGCGACCAGTCGGACGCCGTGTTCGTGCTGGACGAGCCCAGCGTCGGACTGCATCCTCTGGACGTGCGCACGCTGCTGTCCGTCTTCGATCGGCTCGTCTCGCGCGGCGCGACCGTGATCGTGATCGAGCACGATCTGGACGTGATCGCGAACGCCGATCACGTGATCGACATGGGACCGGGTGGCGGCGCGGAGGGCGGGCGGATCGTCGCCGTCGGAGCGCCGGACCGCATCGCGGCGGATCCTGCCTCGCTCACCGGCGTGCATCTGGCTCATCACCTGCGGCAGTAGCATCGTCCGGTGCGCTTCGAAGCCCTTCTCCGTCGTCTGGACCGGATCGCCGGTGGACGCCACGCCGATCTCGAGGTGCCCGCCGAGATGCGGGAGCATCCGAGGACGCGTCGCGCGTTCACCTGGATCGCCTGGCTGCTGGCCGTGGAGGTGCTCCTCGGCCTCGCGGCCGTGGTCGTCGCGGTCGTCATCGTCGTGAACGGCGGACCGGTGCCGTTCGCGGTGTGGATGCGCAGCGTGATCGTGCTCGGTATGACCGTGACGCTGTTCTACTTCTCCTGGCGGGCATCGCTCGGCTGGTACTGGGCGTATCAGCGTCTGCGGCTCTTCGCGCAGATCTTCCCGATCATCACGCTCGTGATGGCGGCGATCCCGAATCTCTACCCGGCCTGGATGGTGACCGAGCAGATCGTGTTCAGCCTGATCATGATCGGCGTCGCGGACATCCTGACCGGCGACCACATGCGCACCGCGTTCCGGCGGCCGGAGCGGCCTCAGCGGCACTCCCCGATGAAACCGAGATAGCAGACGGCGCGGTGCGTGATCGCCGGACGGGCGTCGTTGTTCGACACCTCCCGGGTGCCGATCTCGGGAGTCCGTGACAGGTGACCGAAGTCTCCGAGCGTGTCGACGTAGTAGCCGTCGCCGTCCTGGCGCTTC
>Ga0066256_1000825_pt1 | contig 56584 bp, 50 predicted proteins | sample ThiBio_1000_biof_FD_87107 | JGI IMG/M metagenome (GOLD analysis project Ga0066256, IMG submission 87107) | Wastewater bioreactor microbial communities from Cape Town, South Africa - Thiocy_expt_1000_biof (version 2) | ecosystem: Engineered > Bioreactor > Thiocyanate-remediating >... | reverse complement strand
CCCGTAAGGCCGGTCCGGGGACGCCGCGCCCAGGGGTTCCCCCTCGGCCACTACGGGCCGGGCGTGACGGACGGTTCACTAGAACCCTGCGGAGCCTCTCAAGGGCGAAGCGGGGGGAAGCGGAACGGGCGCGGTGAAAAGTCGCCGGACGGGCGGCCGCGAGGCCGCACACCATCTGCTAACGAGCGACCCAACGGCCGCCCGTCTTCCCACCTTTCGGTGGGCGTTCTTTGACAATGGCCAGACCGGAAACGGGGCGTGGCGACGAAGATGATCGACCGGCCGAAGGCCGAGGCGGCGACCGCCGCCCGCCGGTCGTCCGGCGCCCCCGCGGAGGGCCAGCCGCGAAGCGGCGGTGCGGCCCGTGAGCGAAGGAAAGCCGCGCATTTTTTCGCCACGGGCTGTCGGCTACACTGGCCCTCCAACGTCCTTCGCACATGAAAGGCTTTTCGATGCTCTACACCATCCTCTGCTACAACCAGGAAGAGGTCGTCGGCGCGTGGACCAAGGAGGAGGACGACGCCTGCATGGTGCGCCTCAAGGCCGTGCAGGACGACCTGGTCAAGCAGGGCAAGCTCGGCCCGGTGGCGCGGCTGCTGCCGACCACGGCCGCGACCACGCTGCGCAAGGGCTCCGACGATCCGATCGTCATCGACGGCCCCTTCGCCGAGACCAAGGAGCAGCTCCTCGGCTTCTACATGGTCGACGTCGCCTCGCTCGACGAGGCGCTCGACATCGCCCGCGACCTCGCGGTCGCCAATCCCGGCGTCGGCTCCTACGAGATCCGGCCGGTGCAACTCTTCTTTCCGAACGGGAACACATGACCGACATCGCCTGGATCGACGCCGCGCTCTCTTCCGCCCGCCCGCAGGCGGTGGCGGCGCTGCTGCGCTATTTCCGCGACCTCGACACGGCCGAGGAAGCGTTCCAGGACGCCTGCCTGCGGGCGCTGAAGAACTGGCCGAAGAACGGCCCGCCGCGCGACCCGACGGCGTGGCTGATCTTCGTCGGCCGCAACGCGGCGATCGACCGGGTGCGCAAGACGAGCCGGCAGACCGAGCTGCCGTCCGACGAGGCGATCTCCGACCTCGACGACGTCGAGGCCGGCATGGCCGAGCGGCTCGACAATTCCGACTACCGCGACGACGTGCTGCGGCTCCTGTTCGTCTGCTGCCACCCGGAGCTGCCGGCGACCCAGCAGATCGCGCTGGCGCTGCGCATCGTGTCCGGCCTGTCGGTCGCCCAGATCGCGCGCGCGTTCCTCGTCTCGGAAGCGGCGATGGAGCAGCGCATCACCCGCGCCAAGGGCCGCATCGCGAAGGCCGGCGTGCCGTTCGAGGCGCCCGGCCCGGTCGAGCGCGCGCAGCGGCTCGCCGCCGTCGCGGCGATGGTCTACCTCGTCTTCAACGAGGGCTATTCGGCCAGCGGCGGCGAGCAGCCGGCGCGCGCGCCGCTGTGCGACGAGGCGATCCGGCTGGCGCGGCTGCTCCTGCGGCTGTTCCAGGCCGAGCCGGAGATCATGGGGCTGCTGGCGCTGATGCTCTTGCAGCACGCCCGCCGCGAGGCGCGTTTCGACGCCGACGGCGAGATCGTGCTGCTGGAGGACCAGGACCGGACGCGGTGGAACCGCAAGATGATCCCCGAGGGGCTGGCGCTGGTCGACAAGGCGCTGCGCCACCGCCGGCCCGGCCCCTACCAGGTGCAGGCGGCGATCGCGGCCCTGCACGCGCGGGCGGCACGCGCCGAAGACACCGACTGGCAGGAGATCGACATCCTCTACGCCACGCTGGAGGTGATGCAGCCCTCGCCGGTCATCACGCTCAACCGCTCGGTCGCGGTCTCCAAGACGCGCGGCGCGCAGGCCGCGCTCGACATGGTCGAGCCGCTGGCGGCCAAGCTCGGCAACTACTTCAACTTCCACGGCGTGCGCGGCGCCTACCTGCTCAGGCTCGGCCGGCAGGCCGAGGCGCGCGAGGCCTTCGACCGCGCCATCGCGCTGGCCAACTCGGCCGCCGAGGCCGCCCATATCCGCCAGCATCTCGACCGGCTGATGAAGGACAATGCCGCGGCGGAAAAGCCGGCCGCCGCGAAGAAATAACGGCCCGGACTGTCGGCTCCGGCGGGTGCGGCGCGTCCTCGGGACATCAACCGAACGGAAGGAAGGAACAATGAATTCCAACGTCAGGAAGCCCGAATTCGAGCTGGTGCTGGAGCGCGTCTTCGACGCGCCGCCAGCCAAGGTCTACAAGGCCTGGACCGAGCCGACGCTGCTCAGGCAGTGGTTCGTGCCGAGGCCGTGGAGCCTCGCCAGCGTCGACCAGGACCTGCGGCCCGGCGGCCGCGCCAACTTCGTGATGCGCGACCCCGACGGCAAGGACTATCCCAACGAGGGCGTGTTCCTGGAGATCGTGCCGAACCGCAGGATCGTCACCACCGACGCCTTCACCGAGGGCTGGATCCCGTCCGGCAAGCCCTTCATGGTGGCGCAGACGACCTTCGAGGAATTGCCCGGCGGCGGGACGAAGTACACGGCGCGCGCCATGCACTGGAACGCCGAGTCGAAGGCCGAGCACGAGAAGATGGGGTTCCACGAGGGCTGGGGCCAGACGGCCGACCAGCTCGCGGAACTGCTGAAGACCTTCTAGGCGCGGCGCTCAGATGCAGCGGCCGCCGTCGACCTCGAACGCCACGCCGGTGATCAGCGACGCCTCGTCGGAGACGAGGTAGAGGGCGGCGTTGGCGATGTCGAGCGGGGTCGACAGCCGGCCGAGCGGGATCGAGGCGCGGAACAAAGCGCGCTTCTCCGGCGTGTCCTCGCCCATGAACTGGGCGAGCATGCCGGTCTCGCCGGCGACCGGGCACAGGCAGTTGACGCGGATCTTTTTCGGCGCCAGCTCCACCGCCATCGACTTGGTCGCGGTGATCGCCCAGCCCTTGGAGGCGTTGTACCAGGTCAGGCCGGGGCGCGGCCGCAGGCCGGCGGTCGAGGCGGTGGTGAGGATGGTGCCGCCGCCCTGCTTCTCCATGATCGGCACGACCACGCGCGCGGTGCGGTATATCGCCTTCATGTTGACCAGCGTGATCAGGTCGAAGGTCTCCTCGTCGACGGCGAGCATGTCGCCGTTGCGATGGGTGTAGCCGGCATTGTTGACCATGATGTCGATGCGGCCGAAGGCGGACATCGCGGTGGCGGCCATCTCCTCGATCTCGGAGGCCTGCGAGACGTCGGTCTGCACCCCGACGGCCTGCTTGCCGATCTCGCGCGCGACGCGCTCGGCGCCCTTGCCGTTGAGGTCGGCGACGACCACCTTGGCGCCCTCCTCGGCGAAACGCCGCGCCATGCCCTCGCCGAAGCCCGACGCCGCGCCGGTGACGACCGCAACCTTGTCCTTGAGACGAGCCATTTTTTCCTTCTCTCGCGTGTGCCTGTCAGCCGTGATTGAACACGATCGTCTTCGTCGCGCTCATGTCGTAGAGCGCCTCGAAACCCTTCTCGCGGCCGTGGCCGGATTTCTTGAAGCCGCCGAAGGGTAGCTCGATGCCGCCGCCGGCGCCGTAGCCGTTGACGAAGACCTGCCCGGCGCGCACGCGCTTGGCGACGCGGTGCTGGCGGGCGCCGTCCCTCGTCCACACCGAGGCGACGAGGCCGAACTCGGTGTCGTTGGCGAGCGCCACCGCCTGCTCCTCGCCCTCGAAGGGGAAGAGCGACAGGACGGGGCCGAACACCTCCTCCTGCGCCAGCGCGGCCTTCGGGTCGACCGCGCCGAACAGGGCGGGCGCAAAGTACCAGCCGCCGGCCGGCGCGTCGGCCGCCACCTGCCCGCGCGCCAGCACGGGAATGCCCGCTTCCTCGGCGGCCGCGACGAAGCCCGCGACGCGCTCCTTCTGCTTCGGGTTGATGAGCGCGCCGAGGTCGAGGTCGGCCTCGTGCGGGCCGGCGGTGAGCTTCGAGAAACGCTCGGCGAGCGCGGTCGCGATCTGCTCGTAGACCGGCTTCTCGATCAGGATGCGGCTGCCGGCCGAGCAGGTCTGGCCGCCGTTCTGGATGATGGCGTTGACCAGCACGGGAAGCGCCGCCTCGATGTCGGCGTCGGCGAAGACGATCTGCGGGCTCTTGCCGCCGAGCTCCATGGTGACGCCGCGATTGTTGACGGCCGCCGCCTGCTGGATGGCGGTGCCGGTCATCGGCGAGCCGGTGAAGGTGACGTAGTCGACGCCGGGATGGGCCGACAGCGCGGCCCCCGCGTCGCGGCCGTAGCCGGTGATCACGTTGAACACGCCTTCGGGGATGCCGGCCTCCAGCGCCAGCTCGGCGATGCGGATCGCGCTCAGCGAGGCGTCCTCGGCCGGCTTGACGACGAGCGTGTTGCCCATGGCGAGCGCCGCACCCGCGACGCGGGCGAGGATCTGCAGCGGGTAGTTCCACGGGATGATGCCGGCCACCACGCCGTGCGGCTCGCGCAGCGTCAGCGCCGTGTAGCCCGGCAGGAAGGGGATGGTGTCGCCGTGGATCTTGTCGCCGGCGCCGCCGTAGAACTCGTAGTAGCGCATGGTGGCGGTCACGTCCGCCCTGCCCTGCCGCACCGGCTTGCCGGTGTCGCGCGATTCGAGCGCGGCGAGTTCGTCGCCATGCTTCTCGACGAGCGGGAACAGCCGCGTCGGGCGGGGGCCGCGCTCGACCTCCGGCATGCGGCTCCACGGGCCGCTGTCGAAGGCGCGCCGCGCGGCCTTCACGGCACGGTCGACATCGGCCGCGCCGGAGGCGGGGATGGAGGCGAAGACCTTGCCGTCGGAGGGGCAGGCGACGTCGATGCGCGCGCCCGACAGGGCGTCGACGGGCTTGCCGTCGATCAGGTTCATGAAGGCCAGGCCCTCGGCAACCGTGGTGGAAAGATGCGAGCCCATCGGACCCTCCGTTCCTCGCAGGGCATGGGGCTATGCTGCAACTGCGAAATGGTTCTATGTTCGGACAGGCCCCCGACAAACCGCCGCGGCGGCCGGGTGTCAAGGGCGCGGCGTGGCGCGCGCCCGGATTCGACTTGGGCCAACATGACACTGGCGCGATTCAATCGATTTGAATATATGCGCTCGTGCCACTCGCAATCAGCCGGAGCTCAACCATGACCAGCCAGACCATCCCGGTCGACCCCTTCGACCTGATCGTGTTCGGCGGCACCGGCGACCTGTCGGAACGCAAGCTGATCCCGGCGCTGTTCGAGCGCCAGCTCGCCGGCCAGTTCTCCGAGCCGACCCGCATCATCGGCGCGTCGCGCTCGAAGCTGTCGGACGACGAGTTCCGCTCCTTCGCCCGCAAGGCGATCGCCGACCACGTCAAGGAGGACGTGGACGACCACGAGATCCGCACCTTCCTCGACCGGCTCTCCTACGTCTCGGTCGACGCCAAGGCGGGGACCGACTTCGACAAGCTGAAGAAGGCGATCGGAAAGGACGAGCGCACCCGCGTGTTCTACCTCGCGGTGGCGCCCAACCTGTTCGGCGACATCGCCAAGAACCTCGCCGCGCACGGGCTGGTGACGCCGCTGTCGCGCATCGTGGTGGAGAAGCCGATTGGCCGCAGCCTGCAATCGGCGACCGAGCTGAACGACGAGATCGGCTCCGTGTTCGGCGAGCAGCAGATCTTCCGCATCGACCACTATCTCGGCAAGGAGACGGTGCAGAACCTGATGGTGCTGCGCTTCGGCAACGCGCTGTTCGAGCCGCTGTGGAACTCGGCCCATATCGACCACGTGCAGATCACGGTGGCCGAGACGGTCGGGCTGGAGGATCGCGTCAGCTACTACGACAAGGCCGGCGCGCTGCGCGACATGGTGCAGAACCACATCCTGCAGCTCGTCTGCCTGGTGGCGATGGAGCCGCCCTCCTCGCTCGATGCCGATGCGGTGCGCGACGAGAAGCTGAAGGTGCTGCGCTCGCTGAAGCGCATCAACGGGCAGGAAGGCCCGAAGCTCACCGTGCGCGGCCAATACCGCGCCGGCGCCTCCAGCGGCGGCGCGGTGAAGGGCTATCTCGAGGAGCTTGGCAGCACGGAGAGCGACACCGAGACCTTCGTGGCGATCAAGGCCGAGATCGAGAACTGGCGCTGGGCTGGCGTGCCGTTCTACCTGCGCACCGGCAAGCGGCTGGCGCAGCGCGGCTCCGAGATCGTCATCCAGTTCAAGCCGATCCCGCATTCGATCTTCGATGAGAGCGCCGGCCCGGTCACGGCCAACCAGCTCGTCATCCGGCTCCAGCCCGACGAGGGCGTGCGCCAGTGGATCATGATCAAGGATCCCGGCCCGGGCGGCATGCGGCTGCGCCACGTGCCGCTCGACATGAGCTTCGCCGAATCCTTCAAGGTCAGGAACCCCGACGCCTACGAGCGGCTTCTCATGGACGTGATCCGCGGCAACCAGACGCTGTTCATGCGCCGCGACGAGGTCGAGGCGGCGTGGCGCTGGATCGACCCGATCCTCGCCGGCTGGGAGGAGAACGGCCAGAAGGTGCAAGGCTACACGGCCGGCACGTGGGGTCCGTCCAGCTCCATCGCGCTGATCGAGCGCGACGGCCGGACCTGGCACGAAAGCGACTGAGCCATGGGCGCGGCGGAGCCGGTGTGGAACGTCTTTGCGGCGCCGGTCGAGCTGGCCGAAGCCCTGGCCGACCGCATCGCCGAGGCGCTGTCGGAGGCGCTGCGCAAGCGCGGCCAGGCGACGCTGGCCGTCTCGGGCGGGCGCACGCCGGTCGGCCTGTTCAGGGCGCTGTCGCGCAAGCGGCTCGACTGGCCGAAGGTGATCGTGACGCTGGTCGACGAGCGCTTCGTGCCGCCGGACGACGAGCGCTCCAACGCAAGGCTGGTGCGCGAAAACCTGCGGACCGGGGAAGCCGCGCGGCTGACCTTCGTGCCGCTCTACCGGCCGACCGGGACGATCGGGGAGGCCGCGCAGGCGGCCGGCTTCTCGATCGCCGGCCTGCCGAAGCCGTTCGACGTCGTGGTGCTCGGCATGGGCGCCGACGGCCACACGGCCTCGTTCTTCCCCGACGCGCCCGACCTCGCGGCGCTGCTGGCGAACGAGGAGGGGCGGCACGTGCTGCCGGTTGTGGCGAAGAGCGCCGGGGAGCCGCGGCTGACGCTGCCGTTGCAGACGATCTGCGCGGCGCGGCTGCTCGTGCTGCACATCGAGGGGGAGGAGAAGAGACAGGTGCTGACGGCCGCGCTCGCGACGCGCGACAAGCCGGTCAGCGCCGTCTTCGACCATGCCAGCGACGGCGTCCAGATCTACTGGGCGCCGTGAAAGGACCGATCCGATGACAGTACGCAGAGACCTCGAAGCCGTCACGGCACGCATCCGCGAGCGCTCGAAGCCGACGCGCCAGGCCTATCTGGCGCGCATCGACGCGGCCGCCGGCCACGCGGTGAGCCGGGCGACGCTCGCCTGCGGCAACCTCGCGCACGGCTTCGCCGCCTGCGGCCCGGCCGACAAGGCCGCGCTCGCCGGCGAGCGCATCCCCAATCTCGGCATCGTCACCGCCTACAACGACATGCTGTCGGCGCACCAGCCCTACGAGACCTACCCGCAGGCGATCAAGCAGGCCGCGCACGAGGCTGGCTGCGTGGCGCAGGTGGCGGGCGGGGTGCCGGCCATGTGCGACGGCGTCACGCAGGGCATGCCGGGCATGGAGCTGTCGCTGTTCTCGCGCGACGTGATCGCCATGTCGGCGGCGATCGGGCTGTCGCACAATATGTTCGACGCGGCCGTCTTCCTCGGCGTCTGCGACAAGATCGTGCCGGGCCTGCTGATCGCCGCACTCACCTTCGGCCACCTGCCGGCCGTCTTCATCCCGGCCGGGCCGATGACGTCCGGCCTGCCCAACGACGAGAAGGCCAAGACCCGCCAGCTCTACGCGGAAGGCAAGATCGGCCGCGCCGAGCTGCTGGAGGCGGAAGCGAAATCCTATCACGGGCCGGGCACCTGCACCTTCTACGGCACGGCCAACTCCAACCAGATGCTGATGGAGATCATGGGCCTGCATGCGCCGGGGGCGACCTTCGTCAACCCCGGCACGCCGCTGCGCGAAGCGCTGACCCGTGAGGCGGCCAAGCGCGCACTCGCCATCACCGCGCTCGGCAACGAATACACGCCGGTCGGCCGCATGATCGACGAGCGCTCGGTGGTCAACGGCATCGTGGGCCTGAACGCCACCGGCGGCTCGACCAACCACACGATCCACCTGATCGCGATGGCGGCGGCGGCCGGCATCGCCATCACCTGGCAGGACATCTCCGACATATCGGACATCGTGCCGCTCCTGGCGCGCGTCTACCCGAACGGGCTCGCCGACGTGAACCATTTCGCCGCCGCCGGCGGCATGGGCTTCCTGATCCGCGAACTGCTCGACGCGGGCCTGCTGCACGAGGACGTGCGCACCATCTGGGGCGATGGCTTGCGCGCCTACACGGTTGAGACGAAGCTCGGCGCCGACGGCACGGTGGCGCGGCAGCCGGCGCCGGCGAAGAGCGGCGACGAGCAGGTGCTGGCGCCCGCGGGACAAGCGTTCCAGCCGAGCGGCGGGCTGAAGGTGCTCAGGGGCAATCTCGGCAGGGCGATCGTCAAGGTCTCGGCGGTGAAGCCCGAAAAGCGCGTGGTCGAGGCGCCGGCGCGGGTGTTCCACTCGCAGGACGAGCTGCAGGCCGCCTTCAAGACCGGGCGGCTGACCGGCGACTTCGTCGCCGTCGTGCGCTTCCAGGGACCGAAGGCGAACGGCATGCCGGAGCTGCACAAGCTGACCACACCGCTCGGCATCCTGCAGGATCGCGGGCTGAAGGTGGCTCTGGTGACGGACGGGCGCATGTCGGGCGCGTCCGGCAAGGTGCCGGCGGCGATCCACGTCACGCCGGAGGCTGAGGACGGCGGCGCGATCGCCAGGGTGCGCGACGGCGACATGATCCGCCTCGACGCGGAGGCCGGCACGCTGGAGCTGCTGGTGACGGAAGCCGAGCTTGCCGCGCGCGCGCCGGCGACCGCCGACCTCGCAGCCAACGGCCACGGCTTCGGCCGCGAGCTGTTCCACGGCTTTCGCGCGTTGGCGCAGCGGGCCGACCAGGGCGCGGCGGTGTTCTGAGACACATTTGATCTCAACCGAATCTTGACCGTTGGCCCCTAGGGTGGGGGTCCTTGTTTTGCGCATGTCGTTGCCCCGAAACCGGTTTCCGCTTTCGGGCGACATGCTTCAGGTGTGCCGAGATCCATGCGCTGGCCAGTCATTGCGCGGACCGCCCTGTTCCTCGCCTCGCTCGCGGGCTTCCTCGCGGGCGGCGAGATCGCGGCCGACGTGCTGATCGGCTCGCAGCGCGACCGCCAGCTCGAGGAGCTGGCGCGGGTGGCGCTGCGCCGCTCCGAGACCTCGGTCGACTTCGGCGTGGCGACCCTCCAGGAGCTCGTCGCACAGGGCGGCCCCGGCTGCGAGGAAGGCGCGCTGCAGGCGGTGCGGCTGCACGTCTACCAGCGCGGCGCGGTGAAGGACATCCGGCTCGCCGACCACGACGCGGCGGTGCAGTGCTCGGCCTTCTCCGAGACGCTGGAGTTCGACAAGGGCTGGGTCGGCCGCAAGGACATGCTCGCAGGCGACGGCGGGGTGCTGCTGTTCCCGGTCGAGCAGTTCTTCGGCACCGCGCTCGGCGCGATGATCGACATCGACCCGCAGCGCAGCCTGATCGGCATCCTCGGCGTCGGCGGCGAGCTGTTCGACATCATGCCGGCCGAGCTGCGCGAGCGCAGCGACGTGGCGATCACGCTGTCCGACGGCCGGCCGATCGCGCGCGCCGCGCCGGCGGGCGATGCCGCGCTCACCGGCGACGTGGCGAGCATAAGCGCGGCTTCCGCGCACTACCCGCTGCGGGCGACGATCCGGGTCGAGCGCGCCGCCCTCGCGGCCTGGAACCGCGAGCCCTACTGGCCGATCATGGGGCTGGCCGGCCTGCTGGGCGCCGCCTTCGGCCTGCTGCTCGCGCGCAACCTGGTGCGTCCCCGCACGCCGCTTGAGGAGCTCGACCGGGCGATCGCGCATGGCGAGATCAAGCCCTACTACCAGCCGATCTTCGACCTGGAGACCGGCGCGATCTCGGGCGCCGAGATGCTGGCGCGCTGGGTCAAGGCGGACGGTACGGTGGTTCCGCCCGCCCGCTTCATCGAGCTCGCCGAGGAGAGCGGCCGCATCCGGGTAATGACATGGCAGCTCCTGCGCACGGCGCTGGCCGAGCTGCACGGGCTGATGAAGCAGGACAAGACGTTCCGGCTGTCGATCAACGTCTCGCCGCAGCATTTCGTGGCCGACGGCTTCGTCGACGAGCTGCGCGGCTGCGTCTCGCAGGCGGGCGTGGCGACGCGGCAGATCACGCTGGAGCTGACCGAGCGCGAGAGCTTCGCCGACCCGGAGCGGGCGGCGGCCGTCGTGGCGCGGGTGCGCGACCTCGGCTTCAAGGTCGCGATCGACGACGTCGGCATCGGCCACAGCGGCCTGTCGCAGATCCAGCTTCTGCGCGCCGATTCGCTCAAGATCGACAAGTTCTTCGTCGACACGGTCGGCCGCGACGAGGCGGGCGACATCATGATCGGCATGCTGGTGCGGCTCGCCCGCGAGATGCGCATGAGCGTGGTGGCCGAGGGCAGCGAGGAGCCCGCGCAGATCGCGGCGCTGATCGCCTGCGGCGTCGCCAGCGGACAGGGCTACGTGGTGTCGCCGCCGGTGGCGGCCAAGAGCTTCCTCGCCATCGTCGAGGAGCGGCGCCGGCAGCCCGACGCCGGGCAGGCGGTCGCGGCGGCCTGAGCTATCTGGTCAACTGGCCGCGGATCTCGCCGCCGGGATGCTCCTTGGTGTGGATGTTCACATAGGTCAGGCCGGCGAGGATGTCGCGCGCCTGCGCCTCGGTAATCTTCATCGAGCCGGCGATCGGATTGTCCGTGGTCGGGAAGGGAATCATGATGCCGGCATTGTTGCCGGCATGCACCGGGCCATGGATGTGGGCGCCGATCGCCGGGCCGCTGAGCCCGGAATAGCTGACGCTCCATGTGAAGGTCAGCGTTTCGGTGTCGAGCGTCATCTCGGCCTTGCCGGAGGCCGTGCCGTCATGCGGCGGCACCTCGTTCCTGCCGCTCAGGTCGGCGGCGAGCTTGACGGTCTCGGCGAGAGCGGCGGGGGCCGGGGCAAGAAGCGCCAGAGCGGCCAGAGCAAGCACGATGCGACGTCTCATGACTGTCCTCCCAAGCGGGAACGGGCGATTCGAGTGGCGCAGACTAGCCGTTTCGGGGCGGCTGCGCATGGGGCGGGGCGCGTTTCGCACGCGGCAAGCGCTCAAAACTGCGTGTTGACCGCTATTGCACCGTGATGGGCACGCGCGTGACGATGCGCCGGCCTCCTGCCGCCTCCAGCACGTAGCGGATGTCGTAGTTGCCGGCCTTGTCGGGAGCCGTCAGTGTCCCGCTCTTCCCGTCGGAAGCGCTCTCCACATAGAAATAGGACAGCTCGCCGCCGCCCGTGTCGGTATTGCCAGCGGGCACCAGATCCAGATAGTCGCCGGCCCCGGCGGGACCGGTGAACTCGACCGGGAACTGCGTGCCCGTCTCCACCGCCTCCGGCGCCTTTATGGTGGCCACGGCGGGTGTGATCTGGATCGGCTGCGATACCAGCACGCGCCGCCCGTCCGGAGCCTCCAGAACGTAACGGACCACATAACGCCCGGCATCGCCCGGCGCCTTCATGGTCCCGGTCTCGCCATCCTGCGAGGCGGCGACGTAGAAATAGGACAGCTCTCCGCCGAAATCCCTGGTGCCGTCGGGCACGATATCGACGTAGTCGCCATCCGCCGCGGGGCCGGTCCAGGCCACGTCGACGGCGGTGCCGGCCACGGCCGTGGGCGGGAAGGCGAGCGTGGCCTGCGCCTCGACCACCTGCAGCGGCACGGAGGCCAGCATCTTGCGGCCGTCGGGCGCATCGAGAACGTAGCGGAGCTGATAGTTTCCGACCCTGCCGGGCGCGCGGATACGCGCCGGATTCCCGCCCTCGACGTAGAAGTAGGAGAGTTCGCCGGAAAACTCCTTGTAGCCTTGCGGCACGACGTCGATGTAGTCGCCTGCGCGGCCGGGTCCCTTCCATTCCACGTCGAAGGCCCTGCCGACCGGCACGCTGGCCGGCGCCACCAGCGCCACCTCCGCGTCACCCACGTCGATCGTCGCGGTGGCCAGCACGTGGCGCTTGTCGGGCCCCTCCCAGACATAGCGCAGATCGTATTTGCCGGGCTTGCCCGGCGCGCGGATGTCCACCGGCGATCCGTGCTCGACATAGGCATAGGCGAGCTCGTCGCCGATCTCCTTGTCGCCCGCGGGCACGATGTCGACATAGTCGCCGGGGCTGGCCGGGCCGGTCCACGTCACCGGGAAGCTCTGCCCGATCGCCGGTTTGGCGGCGGTGGCGACACTCGCCTCCGGCAGCGTCACCGGTTCGGGCTTCTTCGCCGGCGCGGCGGCGACCGTTTCCTTCAGCGCCTCGCCGAGCTCGCCCGCATCCTTGGCCTGGATGTAGCGGCCGCCGGTGTTCTCGGCGAGGCAGGCGACCTGGCGGCCCTCCTCGCGCGACAGGCCGAAGCCGACGACATGCGCGGTGAAGTCGACGCCGTGCTCCTCCAGCTCGCGGCCGAGCGCGCACGGGTCCGCGTTGCAGGTCTCGATGCCGTCGGTGATGAGGATGACCGTCGCCTTGTCTTCGGTGTAGCGCAGCGCCTCGGCCGCCTGCCTCACAGCCTCGGTCAGCGGCGTCTTGCCGAGGAACTTCAGCTTCGCCGCGGCATCCGCTATCGCGCCGGCGGTGCCGGCGGCGGGTGGCACGACAAGCTCGATGTCGGAGCAGACCCCCTTCTGGCGATGGCCATAGGCCATCAGGCCGAGTTCCATGTCGGCGGGCAGCGTCGGCAACACCGAGGCGAGCGTCTCGCGCGCGATCTCCAGCTTCGGCTTGCCGTCGATCTGGCCCCACATGGAGCCGGAGGCGTCGAGCACGATGATGGCGCGGTCGGCGGCGAGGGAAGGCGCCGAGACCGCCACGCCCAACGCCACCGCCAGCGACCCAACGAACGAGCGCATCGCATCCTCCTCCCACCTTCCGCTGGGTCAGGCTAACCGCCGGCCGGCCGGGACGCAATGCGGCGGGCGGGCCTCCCCTGCGACAGCGCCGGCCCTTGCCTCCGCGGCGCGGCGCGCTAGGCTTTGATGCGGAAGCCGCGGGGCGCCCGCCCGCCCCGGCGGCGAAGCATGCCGGCTGACCGGCACAAGCGGCCGGGCGGGCTGGAGAGGACGATGGAACTCGACCCGGTCCTTCTGGCGCGCATCCAGTTCGCCTTCACGATCTCTTTCCACATCATCTTCCCCGCCTTCACCATCGGCCTCTCGGCCTTCATCGCCGTGCTGATGCTGCTGTGGCGGTGGAGCGGGCAGGAGAAATTCCGCACGCTGGCGCGCTTCTGGACCAAGATCTTCGCGGTCTCCTTCGCGATGGGCGTGGTCTCGGGGATCGTGCTCAGCTACCAGTTCGGCACCAACTGGAGCCGCTTCTCCGAATTCAGCGGCAACGTGATCGGCCCGCTGATCGGCTACGAGGTGCTGACGGCCTTCTACCTGGAGGCGACGTTCCTCGGCATCATGCTGTTCGGATGGAACCGCTTCCCGGCCTGGCTGGTGACGCTGTCGACGGTGCTGGTGGCGATCGGCACGGCGATCAGCGCGTTCTGGATCCTGTCGGCCAACAGCTGGATGCAGACGCCGGCCGGCTACGAGATCAAGGACGGCGTGGCGCATCCGCTCGACTGGATGGCGATCGTCTTCAACCCGAGCTTCCCCTACCGCTTCGCCCACATGGTCAACGCCGCCTACCTGACCACGGCGGTAGTGGTGCTGGCGGTGGGCGCGCGCTACCGCCTCCCCAGCCGACCCCCCGGGGAAAACCGCCCCCAGCTGCGGATGGCGGTCGGCATGATCGCGACCTCGGCCCCGGCCCAGCTCTTCATCGGCGACGCGCACGGCCTCAATACGCGGGAGCCCCAGCCGGCCAAGGTGGCGGCGATGGAAGGCCACTGGGACAGCGACGAGCCGGGCGCGCTCGTGCTGTTCGGCATCCCCGACGAGGCGAGCCGCTCGAACCGGCTGGAGCTCGCCGTGCCCAATCTCGGCGGCCTGATCCTGACGCATGAATGGGGCGGCAAATATCCCGGCCTCGACACCGTCCCCGACGACGAGCTGCCGCCGGTCGCCAACGTCTTCTTCGCCTTCCGCATCATGGTCGGCATCGGGCTCGCCCTGATCGCGGTCGGGCTGGCCGGCCTCCTGTTGTGGTGGCGCGGCAAGCTTTTCGAGGCGCGGTGGTTCCTGCTGCCGGCAAGCTGGGCGTGGCCGCTCGGCTTCGTCGCCATCATCGCCGGCTGGTTCGTCACCGAGCAGGGGCGGCAGCCCTGGCTCGTCTACGGGCTGCTCAAGACCATGGACGGCATCTCGCCGGTGCCGGGCGCGAGCGTGGCGGGCACGCTGGCGCTGTTCGTCTTCGTCTACGGCATCGTGTTCGCGATGGGCATCTACTACATCAACCGGCTGATCAATGCCGGCCCGAAGGGCGAGGCGGCGGCCGCGCCCGCCGGCGTGCCGAGCCGGCCGCTGTCGGCCGCCGAGGAGGCGGCGCGCGAGGCGACCGGCCGGCCGCGCGGCGAAGGGCCGGGCCCGTCATTCGGCAAACCGGAGGGCTGACCGCATGGAATGGTATCTCCCCGTGATCTGGGCCGGGCTGATCGGCACGGCGGTCGCCATGTACGTCATCCTCGACGGCTTCGACCTCGGCATCGGCATCCTGTTCCCCTTCACCCGCAAGGAGGCCGAGCGCGACACGATGATGAACTCGGTCGCGCCCTTCTGGGACGGCAACGAGACCTGGCTGGTGCTGGGCGGCGGCGGGCTGTGGGTCGCCTTCCCGACCGCCTATGCGGTGATCATGCCGGCCTTCTACCTGCCGGTGATCGGCATGCTGCTCGGGCTCGTGCTGCGCGGCGTCTCGTTCGAGTTCCGGTGGGTGGCCAAGCCGGGCCACCGGCTTTGGGACGTCGCGTTCGCCGGCGGCTCGATCGTGGCGGCCTTCCTGCAGGGCACGATCCTCGGCGGCCTGCTGCAGGGCGTGGCGGTGGAGAACCGGCAATATGCCGGCGGGCCGCTCGACTGGCTGACGCCGTTCTCGCTGTTCGTGGGGCTGGCGGTGGTGGCGGGCTACGCGCTGCTCGGCGCCACATGGCTGGTGATGCGCACCTCCGGCCCGACCGCCGACTTCGCCCGCAGGGCGGCCTCGCCGCTGCTGGTCGCCGTGCTCGCGGCGATGGCGGTGGTCAGCCTGTGGACGCCGGTGGCGGTCGAGCGCATCGCCGAGCGCTGGTTCGGCACGCCCAACATCTACTTCCTGTGGCCGGTGCCGCTGCTGGCCGCGCTGACCGGTTTCGCCACCTGGCACTGGCTGCGCAGCGGCCGCCACGGCCTGCCCTTCGCAGGCGCGATCGTGCTGTTCCTGCTCGGCTATGCCGGGCTGGTGATCTCCAACGTGCCCTATCTCGTGCCGCCCACGCTGACCTTCTGGGACACGGCGGCGGCGCCCGCCTCGCAGGTCTTCTTCCTGGTCGGCACGGTGTTCCTGCTGCCGCTGGTGCTGGGCTACACCGCCTTCGTCTACTGGGTGTTCCGCGGCAAGATGGCGGAGGGCGAAGGCTACCACTGAGGCCGGCCGGGCGAGGCCCGGCCGGCCCGCAGGTGGCGGGATCCGACGCCCTCTTCCTTACGCGAACAGCGGCCGCAGGCCGGGCCGCTCCTCGACGAAGCGGCTGCGCGCGATCCAGCCGTCGAGGCCCCAGACATGGCCGGCCTGCCTGACGATCAGGAAGAACAGCACGCCGGCATAGACGATGTGGGAATCGACGATGAAGTTGTTGGTGTCGGAGATGTAGGGCCAGTCCATGTGGGCCATCCAGTAGACGAGCATCAGCAGGATGCCGAAGGCGGCGCTGACGCGGACCATCAGGCCGACGAGCAGCGACAGGCCGATGAGCAGGTGGCCGTAGGCGACGAGGAACGTGGTCACCGGCGCGATGCCCGGCCCGGTGAACAGCGAGAACAGCCCGCTGAACGTCTTGGTGTGGCTGAGGAAGCCGACCACGCTGAACTGCGGATTGAAGACCTGATGCGACGCGGCGTAGAGGAACGTCCACGCCATGGCGATGCGGAAGAAGAAGACGATGCCTTTTTCGGTGGCGGACATGATCACTGCCTCCTGTGAGAGTTCTATTCCCGATGTCGAAGCATAGCGGCCCGCCAGGGGCGCGCTTTGATCGGACGCAAAACGGGAACGGAACGGCAGGCGGCGGTCAGTAGGTGGTGCGCCGCTCCTCGCTGGGCGGGCGGCCGAACTGCAGGCGGTAGCTCTGCGCGAAATAGGAGTGCGAGGTGAAGCCGGTGGCGATCGCCACGTCGAGGATCGGCATGTTGGTCTGGCGCAGCAGCTCGCGGGCGCGCTCCAGCCGCAGGCGCATGTAGTAGCGGCCGGGCGTCATGTTGAGATGGCGCAGGAACAGGCGCTCCACCTGCCGCACCGACAGGCCGGCGGACCTCGCGAGCTGGCCGGCCGAGAGCGGCTCGTCGAGATGGTCGGCCATCAGCTCGACGATCTTCTTCAGCTTCTCGGACTTGCCGACGAGATCGCGCTCGGGGCCGACGCGCTGGCGGTCGCCGGCCGAACGGATGCGCTCGTGCTGGAACTGGTTGGCGACCTCGGTCGCCAGACCGGGACCGAAATCGGCCCGCACGATCTCCAGCATCAGGTCGATCGAGGTGGTGCCGCCGGCGCAGGTGTAGCGCTTGCGGTCGATCTCGAAGACCGAGCCGGTGCAGTCGATGTCGGGGAAGCGCTCGCGGAAGCCGGCGCGGTTCTCCCAGTGGATGGTGCAGCGGAAGCCGTCGAGCTGGCCGGCCTCGGCGAGCAGATGGGAGCCGACCGACAGCGCGCCGAGCGCGTTGCCCTTGCGGCCCCAGGCGCGCAGCGCGGCCAGCACCTTGCTCTTGCCGGGGAACTCGGTGGTGAGGCCGACGCAGACGAACAGGATGTCGGCGGGCGGCAGGTCGGAGACCGAGTAGCTGGTCTTGATCGGCAGGCCGTTGGAGGCCATCGCCGCCTCGCCGTCGGGCGACACCGTCGTCCACGAATAGAAGTCGCGCCCCAGCGCGCGGTTGGCCGAGCGCACCGTGTCGATGGCGGCCGCGAGCGAGAACATCGAGAACTTCTCGATGAGCAGGAAGGCGAAGTGCCGGCCGGGCTGGCTGGGTTCTGGCATGGGTGCCCGTTCTACAGATTCGCGCAAGCCGGGGAAAGCCACCGCGCCGGCCGCCCGCACGGCGTTAGTCCGGAAAGACGATGCCGCCCGCCCTCCCCGCTCCTAGCGATGGTGCGACCATCCGGGGAGAGCCGCCCTTGCGCGACGCCGTCATCGTCTCGTTCGCCCGCACGCCCGTCGCCAGGGCCTTCCGCGGCGCCTACAACGACACGGAGGCGCCGGCGCTGGCCGGCCATGTCGTGCGCCACGCGGTGGCGCGCGCCGGCGTCGAGCCGGGCGAGGTGGAGGACGTCGTCCTCGGCTGCGCGGCGCAGCAGGGCACGCAGGGCTACAATATCGGCCGGCTGGCGGCCGCCTCGGCGGGCCTGCCCGACAGCGTCGCCGGCATGACCATCGACCGCATGTGCTCGTCCGGCCTGATGGCGGTGGCGACCGCGGCCAAGCAGATCATGGCCGACGGCATGGACGTGGTGGTGGCCGGCGGCGTCGAGCAGATCAGCCTCACCCAGAACAGGCACAAGAACGCCTTTCGCGCACGATCCGAGACGGCGACCGTGCACTGGCCGCATATCTACATGACGATGATCGAGACGGCGGAGATCGTCGCGCGCAGGTACGGCGTCAGCCGGCAGGCGCAGGACGCGTTCGCGCTGCTGTCGCAGCAGCGGGCGGCGGCGGCGCAGGCGGCCGGCCGCTTCGACGCCGAGATCGTGCCGCTGGCGACGACGAAGATGGTCGTCGACAGGGAAACGAAGGAGACGCGGCCGGAGACGGTGACGCTCGCGCAGGACGAGGGCGTGCGCGCCGACACGACGCTGGAGGGGCTGGCGAAGCTGCCGCCGGTGTTCGCCGATGGCGAGACGATCAAGGTCGGCGAGCACGTCACGGCCGGCAATGCCTCGCAGTTCTCCGACGGCGCGGCAGCCCTCGTGCTGATGGAGGCGAAGCTCGCGGAGAGGCGCGGGCTGACGCCGCTCGGCGCCTATCGCGGCATGGCGGTGGCCGGCGTGGCGCCGGAGGAGATGGGCATCGGCCCGATCCGGGCGGTGCCGAAGCTGCTGGCACGGGCGGGGCTCAGGGCCGCAGACATCGACCTTTGGGAGCTCAACGAGGCCTTCGCGGCGCAGGTGCTGCCCTGCCGCGACCGGCTGGAGATCGACCCGGAGCGGCTCAACGTCGACGGCGGCGCCATCGCGATCGGCCATCCGTTCGGCATGACCGGCGCGCGCACGACCGGGCACATCCTGATCGAGGGCCGCCGGCGCGGCGCGAAATACGGCGTCGTCACCATGTGCGTGGGCGGCGGCATGGGCGCGGCGGGGCTGTTCGAGATCTTCGCCTGAGCGGCCTTTCCGAGGCCGCAAACTCAGGGAAGCAGGTCCTCCAGCCCGTCGACCTGGCCGCGCAGGGCGTGCACGGCCTCGCGCAGGGCGGCGAGGTCGCCATTGGCGCGGTCGGCCGCGCGCAGGCCCTGCATGGCGATGTCGGCGATCACCTCGGCGATCTGCCGCGGCGTCTTGGGGCCGGCCGGCGAATACCAGCGCGAGGTCCAGTTGGCCATGCCGATGACGGCGAAGGCGGCGATCTTGGGATCGACGTCGCGGAACTCGCCGGACGCGATGCCGTCGCTGATGCAGCGCACGTAGAACTCGTAGATCTGGCGGCGGCTCTGGTTGTAGAGGCCGCCGAGATGCTCGGGGATCTGCGCCTCCAGCCGCGAGAACAGCAGGAAGCGGGAGCCCGACGACAGGCGTCGCACGATGCCCTCGACGATGGCGCGCCGCAGGCGGATACCGGCCGTCAGGCTGGCGTCGTCGATCAGCTCCTGGAGCTGGTGGGAGGGGGTCAGCGCCTCGGCCTCGACGAGGGCGGCGAGGATCTCCTCCTTGTTGCGGAAATAGTGGTAGACGGCCGAGCGGCCGAGGCCGATCTCGCGGGCGATGTCGCCCATGCCGGTCTGCGCGTAGCCCTTGGTGTCGAACATGCGGGCGGCGATGTCGATCAACTGCTCGCGCACCAGCTCCTTGCGCGGGTTGGTCGGCTGGCGCGCCTCGCGGGCGGGCTGCGCGATGCGCGCGCCGCGGCGCCGGACGCTTTCGAGCGAAGCGGATCTTGACCCCGCCATGTCCCCCTCATCCTGCACGACCAGGCCCTTTTCCCGCGATTTAACCGATCAAAGCCGCCCTTGTAAGGGTGTCGGACAGGTTTGCCACAACAGGTTGCAGCCGACGGGGCCGGCCCGCGTGCCGCGCATGCGGCCGGCGCATGGCTCACTCGCCGCGCGCATAGCCGAGACCCAGAGGCTGCTGCCGGCCAGCGAGCGCGTCGCGGAACGCGTCGGCGACCGCGTCGTCGTCCCACCTGCCCTTCAGCACCGGCTTCGCGATCAGCGGATGGGTGACGAAGGAGAGCTCGTCGCCGGCGATCCGCACGATCTGGCCGTTGATGCCGGCGGAGCGGTCGGACAGCAGGAAGGCGATGACCGGCGCGTTGACGTCCGCCGCGGGCAGCTCGCCGTAGGAGACCTCGCGGCTCGCCGACTGCTGGGCGAGGAAGGCCATGTTGGACTGCGCCATCGCCGTGTGCGCCAGCGGCGAGACGGCGTTGACGCGCACCGGCGTGTCGCGCAGCTCCAGCGCCCAGGCAAAGGTGAGCGTGGCGACCGCGGCCTTGGAGGCGCCGTAGCCGCCGAGCGCGATGTCGCCGGCGATCGAGCCCGACGCGACGTTGACGACGGAGCCGGCCGTGCCGGCGGCCAGCATCGCCCTGATCGCATGGCTGGCGCAGGCGGCGGCGCCGACCGTGTTGACCGACAGCATGGCCCGGAAATCGGCCTCGGTCATGTCGGTGACGCGGCCGTGGCGCAGGATGCCGGCATTGTTGACCAGCCCGTCGATGCGGCCGAACGCGTCGATGCAGGCTTCGACCGGGGAGGGGGGGAGGCCCCGGTGGGAGCCGCCGCCGGCAGGGGCGCCCGCGCGGCCGCCGGCCGAGCCGATCGCGGCCACCGTCGCCCGGGCGGCTTCGGGATCGCCGTCGTTGACGACGCCCGCGCCGCCGAGGGCGGCGACGTGGCGCGCATAGGCGGCGCCGAGGCCGCGCCCCGCGCCGGTGATGACCACCGCCTTGCCGTCGAGCAGGCCCATCCGCAGCTCCCGCGACATTTCCGCAGGCTCGACGATGCGGCGCGCGGCAGCATCGGACATCCCCCGTTCGGACGATGCTCCTTGGAGCCGCGGCCTGCATCAGGGTAAAACGCAAGCGACACACAGGATCCCCGCGCCGCCCATGGCCGCACCGTCCCTCGCCACCCCGCTCACCCGGCTGCTCGGCTGCCGCGTCCCGATCGTGCAGACGGCGATGGGCTGGATCGCCGACGCGCGGCTGGTCGCCGCCACCTGCAATGCCGGTGGCTTCGGCTTCCTCGCCGGCGCCACGATCGAGCCGGGCCGGATCGAGGCGGCGATCCTCGACGTCAGGGCGCGGACGGACGCGCCGTTCGGCATGAACTCCCATGCCTTCCAGCCGAACGCGCAGGAGGTGATCGACGCGGTGATCCGCCACGAGGTGCGGGCCGTCTCCTACGGGCGCGGGCCGGATGCGACGATGATCGCGCGGCTGAAGGAAGCCCGCGTGCTGCGCATGCCGACGGTCGGCGCGCTGAAGCACGCGGTGAAGGCCGTCGAGCTCGGCGCCGACATCGTCACCGTGCAGGGCGCGGAGGGCGGCGGCCACACCGGCGCGGTGCCGACCTCGATCCTGCTGCCGCAGGTGGTGGACGCGGTGAAGGTGCCGGTGGTGGCGGCGGGCGGTTTTTCGGACGGGCGCGGGCTCGCGGCCGCGCTTGCCTTCGGGGCGGCCGGCATCGCGATGGGCACGCGCTTCCTGCTGACGACCGATTCGCCGGTGCCGAAAAGCGCGCTCGACCGCTATCTGGCGACCAAGGATCCGGCGCAGATCAAGGTCTCCACCGCCGTCGACGGCCTGCCGCAGCGCTTCATCGAGAACGAGGAGCTGAAGCGGCTGGAAGACATGAGCTGGCCGGCGCGGCTGGCGATGAGCGCGACCTATGCGCGCCGATGGGGCCGCGAGGCGGGGCTTGGGGCCCTCGGCATGGCGAAGCTCGGGCTCAAGATGATGGCGGGCGACGAGGGCAGCTTCCGGCAGACGGTAATGGCAGCCAACCTGCCGGCGCTGGTGCAGCGCGGCGTGGTGGCGGGCGATCCGGTGCACGGGCTGCTGCCCTCCGGCCAGGTCGCGGCCCGCATCGACCGGCTGGAAAGCTGCGAGGAGCTGATCTCGCGCATCATGCTCGAGGCCAACGAACGGCTCGACGCGCTGGCGGCGCTGCGGGCGGCAGCGGCGACGAACGAACGGAGGGCGCAGTGAGCCAGCAGTTCCGGACCACGATCGAGGCGGGCATCGGCGAGGTCGTCATCGACAACCCGCCGGTCAACGCGCTGGACTCCAAAGGCTGGCGCGCGCTCAGCCGCGAGATCGACCGGCTCAACGCCGACGACGCGGTGCGCGTCATCGTGATCCGCGCCGAGGGCAAGGGGTTCTGCGCCGGCGTCGACATCAAGGAACTGCAGGCGCATCCGGACCGCATCGTCGAGGTCAACGCCGGCAATTACGAGACCTTCCGCGCGCTGCACCGGGGGCTTAAGCCGGCGATCGCGGCCGTGCACGGCTACGTGCTGGGCGGCGGCATCGGCATCTGCGGGGCGGTCGACATCATCCTCGCCTCGCCGGACGCGCGCTTCGGCGTGCCGGAGGTCGACCGCGGCGCGCTCGGCGCCGGCGCGCACCTGCAGCGCATGTTCCCGCTGCAGAAGGTACGGCAGATGTACTTCACCGGCGAGATGATCGACGCGGCCGAGGCCTACAGGCTCGGCGCGGTGGAGAAGGTGGTGCCGCGCGAGGGACTGCGGGCGGCGGCGCTGGAACTTGCGGCGAAGATCGCGGCCAAGAGCCCGACGATCATCCGGCTCGCCAAGGAGGCGCTGAACGGCGTCGAGGACGGCGATCTCGAGCGGCACTACCGCTGGGAGCAGGGCTTTACCGCACAGGCCTACCGGTCGGCCGAGAGCCAGGGGGCGCGCGACGCCTTCGTGGAGAAGCGCGACGCCGATTTCGGCAGGAAGAATTGAGGACCAGCCGCCGATGACCATTCCCGTCCCGCCCTATGTCGAGGGCCACGGCCTGCTGAAGGGCAAGAGCGTGCTGATCACCGCCGCGGCCGGCGTCGGCATCGGCTTCGCCACGGCGAAGAAGGCGATCGAGGAAGGCTGCCGCGCGATCCTCGTCTCCGACGTGCACGAGCGGCGACTGGCGGAAGCCGCCGCGAAGCTCGCCGAAATCGCGCCGGGCACGCCGGTCTTCCAGCAGCTCTGCAACGTCACCGACGAGGGGCAGGTACAGGCGCTGGTCGCGGCGGCCGAGGATAAGCTGGGCGGCATCGACGTGCTGGTCAACAATGCCGGGCTAGGCGGATTCAAAAGCGTCGTCGAGATGGGCGACGAGGAATGGAGCCGCGTGCTCGACGTGACGCTGACCGGCACGATGCGGATGACGCGGGCGGCGCTGAAGGCGATGATGCCGCGCAGGGCGGGCGCGATCGTCAACAACGCCTCGGTGCTCGGCTGGCGGGCGCAGAAGGGCCAGTCGCACTACGCGGCGGCGAAGGCGGGCGTGATGGCCTTCACGCGCTGCTCGGCGCTGGAGGCGGCCGAGCACGGCATCCGCATCAACGCGGTGTCGCCCTCGATCGCCATGCACGACTTCCTGAAGAAGGCTTCCACGCCGCAGGAACTGGAGCGGCTGGCGGCCGGCGAGGCGTTCGGCCGCGCGGCCGAGGTCTGGGAGGTTGCCAACGTCATCATGTTCCTGGCAAGCGACTATGCCGGCTACATGGTCGGCGAAGTCGTGTCGGTTTCCAGCCAGAGGGCCTAGCTTGCTGTTCACATTCTCATCGCCGCAGGAGGCGATCGACGCCGTCGGCATCAAGGTCGGCCCGAGCGACTGGCTGACGGTCGACCAGGAGCGCATCGACCTGTTCGCCAGGGCGACGGGCGACTTCCAGTGGATCCATGTCGACCCGGAGCGGGCGAAGCGGGAGGGGCCGTTCGGCGCCACCATCGCGCATGGCTACCTGACGCTGTCGCTGGTCAGCGAGCTGCTGCCGCAGCTCGTCAACCCGAAGGGGCGCAAGCTCGGCATCAACTACGGCGCCGACCGGCTGCGCTTCCCCGCGCCGGTGCCGGCCGGGTCGCGCATCAGGGCGCGCGGCGAGCTCATCAAGGCGGAAGCGGTCGGTGCCGACACGGTGCAGACGACGCTGCGCGTGACCATCGAGGTCGAGGGCGGCGACAAGCCGGCCTGCGTCGCCGACATCATCACACGCTCGCAGTTCTAGGCTTCGCGACGCCCGAAACGACGTGGCCCGCGCCGTTTCCAGCACGGGCCACCGTTCGCGGGAGGATGCGAACGTTATGAGGTCTAGAGCGGTTCTGGGTTTCACGGAATCGGCAGAACCGCTCTATCTCTTTGTATTAGCCGCATTTCCGGACGCAAAACCGCTTCGCACTTTTGCTGGAAATGCTCTAGGCCACCCGCGCCTGATCGCCGAGCACGGCGGCTGAGTTGAGCATCAGCCGGACCAGCTCGGTCTGGCGGGTGATGCCGCTCTTGGAGAAGATCGAGCGCAGGTGGGCGCGCGCGGTGTTACGCGAGATGTCGAGCGAGGAGGCGGCGTCCTCCAGCGACAGGCCGGCGGTCAGACGGCGCGCGACGGCGGCCTCGGCCGGGGTGAGGTCGAAGAGCTGGCGGACCAGCTCGCCCTCGACCTCGGCGCTCGCCTCGGGATCGCGGATGTAGACGGCGACGCGCGCGGACGCCGCCAGCCCCGAGCCGCCGGCGGGCACCGGCTGGACGATGACGCCGAGATTGCGGCTGCCGGAGGGGCGGCTGAGCGACAGGCCGCGCGAGGCCGGCCGGTCGGCCCCTTCGCACGGCTGCAGCACGGCGCGGATCGCCGCCTGCAGGTCGCGGTCCTCGCGCGCCGAGGCGGCGCGGAGCTTGCCGGCCTGGAGCTGGACGCCGTCACGCGCCGCGAGCGCGGCCTCGGCCGCCGACGAGCACCTGACGACGCGGCCGGCCTCGTCGAGGATGACGACGCCGACCGACAGGCGGTCCATGACGCGCGAATAGAGCGCGCGCTCGATCTCGGTGGCGCCGATGCGGGCGGACAGCTCCGCGCCGCGCCGGAGCTGGGAGACGAGGATCTCGCAGACGGAGGCCTCCTCGGTGTCGAAGCCGGGGGCGGACAGCTCGCGCAGGACCGTCAGCGTGTAGCGCGCGGTATCGCCCTCGCCCGCGACGGTGGAGGCCATATGATGGCTCGTCTCCAGAAGCTGCGCCAGCCGCTCGGCCTCGTCGCCGCGCCCGGCGTCAGGCTCGCCGGCTTCGACGAGGATGCACTGGCCGCCCGCCGCGCGGTCCTCGATGCGGATGGCGACGGCGCTGGCGGCGAACTGGCGCCGGATCAGCTCGGCCGACTGGCGCAGCGGCGCGCCGGACAGAAGGCTGTCGGAAACGCGGTTGTAGAACAGGCCAAACTCGACGACCGAACGCGGATGAAAAGTCATGGCATGTCCTCCCTGTGACGCCGCCCGGCAGGCCCGCAGATGCGACGATCCGCCCGGCAATCGCGGCTCGCGGCCCGGTCGCGCGACGCGGCGCACCCGGCCCCGACCCGCAGACTCCTCCCGGGGCTTTCGGCCTCTATCGACATAGTTGTCGCTAATTCGACGCGTTGTCAAATATCTTTCGATGTGTCGAAAATTCGCCGGATACGTCAAAGCCGCTGTCCTATCCGGTGGCGGCGCGCGGCGGCGACATCGGTGCTTGCGGCCGGCGCGGTTTTGCGCGAACGGTCGGGCGCGCGGCGCGGCTGCCGCGCGGTGCGAAGCGCTGGAGAAATCAGATGGAAACACGCCTGCTGGGCCGGTCCGGCCTCGAAGTCTCGCTCGTCGGCCTCGGCTGCAACAATTTCGGCGGCATGAAGGCCTCGCTCGACCTCGAGGGCGCCCGCAAGGTGGTGCATGCCGCGCTCGACGCCGGCATCACGCTGTTCGATACGGCCGATTCCTACGGCACCAAGAGCGGCTCGGAGATCACGCTGGGGCAGATCCTCGGCGACCGGCGCAAGGACATCGTGCTCGCCACCAAGTTCGCCTCGCCGCTCGACCGCGAGAAGGACAGCCGCTATTCCGGCTCGCGCCGCTACGTCATGGACGCCGTGGAAAATAGCCTGCGGCGGCTCAAGACCGACTGGATCGACCTCTACCAGTACCATTTCCCCGACCCGCGCACGCCGATCGAGGAGACGCTGCGGGCGCTCGACGACCTCTTGAAGCAGGGCAAGGTGCGCTATGTCGGCTGCTCCAACCTGCCGGCCTGGCAGCTCGTCGACGCGTCGTGGACGTCGCGCCACCACGGGCTTCACCATTTCGTCTCGACGCAGGCGGAGCTGAGCCTGCTGTCGCGCGACACGGAGGCTGCGCTGTTCCCGGCGCTCGAAGCAACGGGAATATCGCTCCTGCCCTATTTCCCGCTGGCCTCCGGCCTGCTCACCGGGAAATACCGCAAGGGACAGGCGATCCCCGCCGACACGCGGTTTTCCATGGCACGGTTCCAGCCGCGCATGACCGACGAGAAGATGGACAGGACCGAAAAGCTGATCGCGTTCGCCGAGCCGCGCGGCCACACCATCCTCGAACTCGCCATGAGCTGGCTCGCGGCCAAGCCGCATGTCGCCTCGATCATCGCCGGCGCGACGAAGCCGGAGCAGATCGCGGCGAACGTCGCTGCGGTGGACTGGAGGCTGACGCCGGAGGAGCTGGCGGAAGTGGATGCGATCACGAAGGGGTAACCCGGGATTGCCCCTCACCCTTACCCTCTCCCCGTGAAGAACGGGGAGAGGGAGGCGTCAACCTCGGCGCTCCCCTTAGTCTCTTTGGACGATTGCCCCCGACGGCGACGCGCATAGCGTCGCCAACCGAAAGGCGGATGCGATGGACGAGCTCGTTCCCCCGCGCAAGGCGGACATCACCTACGAGACCGAGACGCCCGTCCGCTACGAGACGGACGGGCCGGTGGCGTGGATCGTCATGGACCGGCCGAAATACAACAACGCGCAGAACTCGCAGATGACCTATGCGCTCGACGACGCGTTCCGGCGCGCCGTCGACGACGACACGATCAAGGCGATCGTGCTGGCCGGCGAGGGCAAGCATTTCTCGGCAGGCCACGACATCGGCACGCCGGGACGCGACGTGGCGAAGAGCTTCGAGCGGCGGCTTCTGTGGGCCGACCACGTCAACAAGCCAGGCGCCGAGATGCTCTATACGCGCGAGCAGGAGGTCTATCTCGGCATGTGCCGGCGCTGGCGCGACGCGCCGAAGCCGACGATCGCCGCCGTGCAGGGCGCCTGCGTGGCGGGCGGGCTGATGCTTGCCTGGGTGTGCGACCTGATCGTGGCCAGCGAGGACGCCTTCTTCCAGGACCCGGTGGTGCGCATGGGCATCCCCGGCGTCGAGTATTTCGCGCATGCCTTCGAGCTGCCGCCTCGAGTGGCCAAGGAGTTCCTGCTGCTGGGCGAGCGGATGAGCGCGCAGCGCGCGGAGCAGTTCGGCATGGTCAACCGCATCGTGGCCCGCGAAAAGCTGAAGGAAGAGGTGCAGGCCATGGCGCTGAAGCTCGCGGCGCAGCCGCGGCTCGGGCTATGGCTCACCAAGCAGGCGGTGAACCACGTCGAGGAGTTGCGCGGAAAGCGCACCGCCATGGACGCGCAGTACCACATGCACCACTTCGCCCACGCCCAGAGCGACCTGACGCAGGGCAACCCGCTCGGCGGCCAGGACGCCAGGAGCATGGTCGCCGCCAACAAGAAGCAGGCCGGCGAGGGGTGAATGCGTCGAGCCGTCTCCTGAGATGACCGCGTTCCTTCTCGCCCCCCTCTGTCCTGCCGGACATCTCCCCCACACGGGGGGAGATCGGCCTTCGCAACTGCCTCCACCAATCTCCGACGCTGCTGAGCGTGCGGAAAGCGCCAAGCTGCCGATCTCCCCCCTCGTGGGGGAGATGTCCGGCAGGACAGAGGGGGGCAACGTAGGGCGCCAACGCTCGCGCTATGGGAAGCACGGCGCATGAACCTCACCTACTCCCCAGCCGAAACTGCTTTCCGCGCCGAGGTGCGGGCGTGGATGGAGGCGAACGTGCCCTCCGCCCCCCTGCCCTCCTTCGACGCCTCGCGCGAAGGGTTCGAGGCGCACCGGGCGTGGGAGCGGACGCTCAACGAAGGCCGCTGGGGCATGGTGACGTGGCCCGAAAGATATGGCGGGCGGGGGCGCGGCCTCGGCCGCTGGCTGGGCTTCGCGGGGGGAGAATCGCGCGCCGGCGCGCCGCTGCGCGTCAACCAGAACGGCATCTGCCGGCGCGGGCCGACGCTGATGGAGTTCGGCACGGACGAGCAGAAGGCGCGTTTCCTGCCGAAGATGGCCTCGGGCGAGGAGATCTGGGCGCAGGCATGGTCGGAGCCGCAGGCCGGCAGCGACCTCGCGGCCGTGCGCGCGACGGCGCGCCGCGACGGCGACGGCTACGTGCTCAACGGCCACAAGATCTGGTCGTCACGCGCGGTGTTCGCCGATCTCGCGTTCGGGCTGTTCCGCTCCGACCCCGGCTCCGAGCGCCACAAGGGCCTATCGCTGATCTTCTTCCGGCTCGACGCGCCGGGCGTGCGCGTCCAGCCGATCGCGCAGATCGACGGCGAGACGGGCTTCGCCGAGATCTTCCTCGAGGACGTGCGCGTGCCCGCCTTCAACCGGCTGGGCGAGGAGGGACAGGGCTGGGCGATCTGCATGGCCACGGCCGGCTTCGAGCGCGGGCTGATGCTGCGCAGCCCGGCGCGCTTCCAGATGGCGGCGAAGCGGCTGGTGGAGCTCTGCCGGGCGCATGAGGGCGAGTGCGACGGCGCGACCCGCGCGGCCGTGCTGCAGGGCGTCATGGATGCGGACGCCTATGCGCTTTCCATCTACGCCACCGCCTCACGGCTGATGGCGGGGGGGACGATCGGCGCGGAAGCGTCGACCAACAAGATCTTCTGGTCGGAGATGGACATCGCGCTGCACCGCGCCGCGCTGTCGATCCTCGGCGCGCGGGCCGAGCTGATGCGGACGGCGCCGGCGGCAGGCGACGTCGGCCGCTGGCTCGACGGCTATTTCTTCTCGCTGGCCGGGCCGATCTATGCCGGCGCCAACGAGATCCAGAAGAACATCATCGCCGAGCGCATGCTCGGTCTTCCACGATAAGAGGGCGCGGCGAGCCGCATGGATTTCCGCTTCACCGACGAGCAGCAGATGATGGCCGAGAGCGTGCGGGCGCTGCTGGCGGATCTGTGCCGGCCGGAGGATCTGCGGCGGCTCGCGGCTTCCGATGCCGCGCGCGACGCGGCACGGTGGGACGCGATCGTGGGCCTCGGCCTGCAAGGGGCGCTGGTGCCCGAGGCGCGCGGCGGACTGGGCCTCGGGGCGGCCGACTTCGTGCTGATCGCGGAGGCCTGCGGGTACGCCTGCTTGCCCGAGCCGCTGGTCGAGAATGCCAGCGTGGCGCTGCCGCTGCTGGCCGCGCTGGCGCGCGACGAGCGCGCGAGCGCGATCCTCGACAGGGCGCTCGCCGGCGAGATCACGGTCGCGCTGGCGCATCCGGCCAACCCGTTCGCGGCGGACGCCGACACGGCCGGCGCGCTGCTCGCCGCGCGCGGCGACGACGTCTTCCTTTGCGATGCAGCCGATCTGGCACTGGAGCGGCAGGAAAGCATCGATCCGTTCCGCCGGCTCTTCTCGATCGCCAGCCGGCCCTGCGTGTCCATGGCCATCGCCGATGCCGCCGAAGCGCGCGGGGCGCTCGACGCCGCACTCGATCGCGGCGCGACCTTCGCCGCCGCCCAGCTCGTCGGCATCGCGCAGCGGGCGGTGGACCTCGCGGTCGCCTATGCCAAGGAGCGCCAGCAGTTCGGCAAGCCGATCGGCTCCTACCAGGCGGTGAAGCACCTGCTCGCCACGGCGCAGGTGAGGATCGAGTTCGCAAGGCCGGTCGTCTACGCGGCGGCCGCGCAGCTTGCGCAGGGCGACGTGTTCTCCCGCGCCCGCGTCTCGCACGCCAGGCTGGCGGCAGCGGAAGCGGCCGACCTCGCCTGCCGCACGGCCGTGCAGGTGCACGGCGCGATGGGCTATTCGTGGGAGGTCGACGTGCACTTCTTCCTGAAGCGCGCGCTGGCGCTCTCGTCCTGGTGGGGCGACGCCGTCTTCCACCGCCGGCGCGTGGCGGAGCGCGCCTTCGGCCGGCCGCTCGGGCCGGACACGACCTTCGCCGCCGAGGCGCGAGGCTAGAGCGGCTAGTCGATCCGGACGATGCGCGGCCCGCCGCCGGGGCGAATGCTTCCGCCCGGTCCCGATGGAGCGAGCGCGTGAAAATCCTGATCGTCGGCGGCACGGGCATGATCGGCGGCCACGCCGCGCTGCATCTCGCCGCTCTGGGCCACGACGTGACGCTCGCGGCGCGCAAGCCGGCCAATCCGGCGACGCCGATGGCCGCCTTCCCGACGCTGATCGGCGACTACGCGCAAGGCACGTTCGCGCAAGCCGACCTCGCGCCGTTCGAGGCGATCGTGTTCGCGGCCGGCAACGACATCCGCCACATAGGCAGGGACGTGGACGCCGCAGAGTTCTGGCGCGTCACCCAGATCGAGGGCGTGCCGAACTTCGCGAAGCTGGCGCGCGCGGCGGGGGTGAGGCGCTTCGTCCAGCTCGGCAGCTATTACCATCAGGCGATGCCGCATCTGGTGGCTACCGACGCCTATGTGCGGGCGCGGGCGCTGGCCGACGAAGGCGCGCGGGCTCTCGCCACGGCCGATTTCAACGTATCGACGCTCAACCCGCCCTCGATCGTCGGCGCCATCCCCGGCGTGCCGGCCAGGCGCTACGAGACGCTGACGGCCTGGGCGAAGGGCCTGCGGCCGGAGATAGGCGACTTCGCGCCGCCCGGCGGCACAAACTACATGTCGGTGCGCTCGCTGTGCGAGGCGATCGCCGGCGCGCTCGCCAACGCCGAAACGGGAAAGGCCTACCTGATCGGCGACGAGAACCTTTCGTACCGCGATTTCTTCCAGAAGTTCTTCGAGGCGGCCGGCAGCCCGCGCCGGCTCGTCGCCCTCGACCGGGAACACCCGCTGCTGCCCGACCGCTTCATCGTGCCGGGGCGCGGCAGCGTGCTTTCCTACGAGCCGGGCCAAGCCGAGACGGCGCTGCTCGGCTATCGCCGCAACGACATCGACCGCGCGGTGGCCGAGGTGGTCGCCGCGGTGGACGGCGGATGACCGGCCCGGCGGACGCGCCGGCGCTGAGGCGGCTGGCGGAAAGCTACGCGCTCGCCGCCGACCGGCGCGACGGGGCGCTGTTTGCCCGGCAGTTCACGCAGGACGGCGTGCTGGTCGCGCCGCGCGGCACCTTCACCGGCCGCGCGGAGCTTGCGACCGTGCCGGCGCTGCTCGACCGCTACGAGGCGACGTTCCATGCGGTGATGAACCAGGTGGCGGAATTCGACGGCGAGACGGCCGCGGCCCAGACCTACAGCATCGCGCGGCATTTCCTGCGCGACGGCTCCGGCCAGCGCCTCTGCTACGAGATGACGATCCGCTATCTCGACGGCTTCCGGCGCGAGGCCGGCGAATGGCTGATTTCGCGGCGCGAACTGGTGACGCTCGCGACCCGGACCTTCCCCGTCGACGACGAACCGCGCCGAGGCGCGGAGGAGGCCAGATGAGCGACGACATACTCGGCCTCGCCGGCAAGGTGGCGCTCGTCACCGGCGGCGGGGCGGGCATCGGCCGGGCAACGGTCGAGCTGTTCGCCCGCGCCGGCATGAGGGTCGCGGTGGCCGAGATAGACACGGCCCGCGCGGCGGAGGTGCGCGGCGCGTTGGCGGCGGCCGGCTCGGACGCCCTCGTCGTCGAGGCCGACGTGCGCGCGGAAGACGACGTGCGGCGGCTGATGGCGGAGGTCGAAGGCCGCTTCGGCCGGCTCGACGTGCTGGTCAACAATGTCGGCGACTATCTCGGCTACAAGAAGCCGTTCGAGCAGAGCACCGAGCAGGAATGGAACGAGCTCTACGCCGTCAACCTGCTGCACATGTTCCGGGTGACGCGCGCGGCGATCCCGCTGCTGCGGCGCGCGGGCGGCGGCTCGATCGTCAACGTCTCGACCATCGAGGCCTTCCGCGGCATCCCGCTGACGGTCGTCTATGCCGCCTTCAAGGCGGCGATCACCGGCTTCACGCAGAGCCTCGCGGTGGAGCTCGGCCGCGACGGCATCCGCGTCAACGCGGTGGCGCCGGAGACGACCAATTCGGCGCAGATCGTGGCGACGGCGCGGGTGCCGCCCGAGAACCGCGACCACATCGCCCGCTGGTTCCCGATCGGCCGCTTCGGCGAGGGCGCCGACACGGCGGGCGCGGTGCTGTTCCTCGCCTCCGAGCGGCTGTCGGGCTGGGTCACCGGCTCGACGATCCCGGTCGACGGCGGGGCGCTCGCGGCCGGCGCCTGGATGCGGCTCGCCGACGGCGGCTTCACCCACCTGCCGATCATCGTGGCCGACGGCTACACGCCGCGGCCGGAGGCAAGGTAGCCGGTCAACCGGCCTCCTCGTCGTCGTCGACGGCCTGCGCCTGCAGCTTTCGGGCGTGCTTCGGCGGGAAGCCGAAATGGGCGCGGAAGGCGGTGGTGAAGCTCGCCTGATGGCGGAAGCCGACCGCCTGCGCGATGGTCGAGATCGGCAGCTTCTCCGACACCAGCAGGTGCATGGCGCGGTCCATGCGGTGGCGGTTGCGGAAGTTGAAGATCGTGGTGCCGTAGAGGAACTTGAAGCCGCTCTTCAGCTTGGTCGAGTTGGTGCCGAGCGTGCGCGCGAGGCCGGGAATGGTGAGCGAGCCGGCGAAGTCGGTCGACAGGATCTCGCGGGCCCGCTCGAACATGGCGAGCTCGCGGGCGGTGAAGACCATCGCGTCCTCCGCCTCGCCGTTGGGCTGGTCGAACACGGCCGCGGTGGCGGACAGCAGTTGCAGGATGTAGCTCGCGGCCATGGCCAGGTCGCGCCGCTCGTCGAAGCCGATCTCGAACAGCCGCTGGAGCACGCCGAGGAAGTCGAGGTCGATCTTGCGCTCGCTGATCGAGATCGTGCCGGGAGCGGGATGCAGCAGCCTGTATCCGGTCGAGCCCTGCTCCAGCCCGAAGCCGAAGCTGTCTTCCAGCACCTTCGGCGTGGCGTAGAGGCTGACCATGCGGAACGAGCCGGGCTGGCAGGCGACCTCGTAGTTCAGGCCCTGCGCCTGCTGGCACGCGAGCAAAGTGACGCCGGCGGGAACCGTGCCCTCGGCCTCCTTCGGCAGCGACAGCTCGACCGGCGCCTCCAGCAGGAAGTGGAACTCTACCAGCCCTTCCGCGACCACGCGCTCGCGCCGCGGCACCGCGTAGTCGCAGTCGGTGATGACGGCGAAGACGTCGTCGCCGAGCGACAGGAAGCGCCAGTATCCCCGCCCCTCGCCTTCCGGCAGGTCGACGCGCACGTGGCTGATGCGCCAGCGGGGATCCTCGCGGGCGGGAAAGCGGGCGGCGTTCTGCGCGAAATGGCGGAAGACGGCCGCGACGGTGCCCTCGGGCCCGCCGAACATGGCGCGGAACAGGCCCTTCTCCTCGTCTGCGCCGTTCCCTGTCAGCGTCAAGGCCCGCAATGCTCCTCCGATCCGCCCGAGGCGGCCAGCATAAGTCATCGCAATTCCTGTGACGAGGGTCAGCCCTCCGGCTCCTTCCAGCGGCGCACCAGCCGGTTGTCGATGCCGAAGAGGTCGAGCACCCGGCCGACGGAATGGTCCACCATCTCGGCGACCGTCGCCGGACGGGCATAGAAGGCCGGCACGGGCGGGGCGACGATCGCCCCCATGTCGGAAAGCTGCGCCATGGTGCGCAGATGGCCGCCGTGCAGCGGCGTCTCGCGCACCATCAGCACGAGCCGGCGCCGCTCCTTGAGCACGACGTCGGCGGCGCGCGTCAGCAGGCCCGAGGTGACGCCCGTCGCGATCTCCGACATGGAGCGCACCGAGCAGGGCGCGACCACCATGCCGAGCGTGAGGAACGAGCCGGAGGAGATCGCCGCGCCGATGTCGGTCTGGCGATACCAGCGGCTGGCGAGTGCGCGCACCTGCGCGACCTTGAGGTCGGTCTCGTGCGCCAGCGTCACCTCCGCCGAGGGCGACATGACGAGGTGGGTCTCGACGCCCGCCTCGCGCAGCGCCTCCAGCATGCGCACGCCGTAGACGATGCCCGAGGCCCCGGAAATGCCGACGATGAGCCGGGTGGGGCTCAAAGCTCGGTCCTGACGTTCCAGAGCTCGGGGAAGAGCTCGGTATCGAGCATGCGGCGCAGATAGGTGACGCCGCCGGTGCCGCCGGTGCCGCGCTTGAAGCCGATGATGCGCTCGACCGTGGTGACGTGGTTGAAGCGCCAGCGGCGGAAATAGTCCTCGAAGTCGACCAGCTTCTCCGCCAGCTCGTAGAGCGGCCAGTGGCGCTGCGGGTCGGCATAGACCTGCCGCCACGCCTCGGTGACGGCCGGGTTCGGGCTGCGCTTCTCGCGCAGGTCGGCACGCGGCTCGCCGCCGACGTCGAAGCCCCTGCGCGCCAGAAGCGCGATCGCCTCGTCGTAGATCGAGGGCTGCGTCAGGATCGCCTCCAGCTCGGCGACGATCTCCGGGCGGTGCTCGTGCGGGCGCAGCATGGCGAGGTTGCGGTTGCCGGCCAGATACTCGATCGCCCGGTACTGCCACGACTGGAAGCCGGACGATTGGCCGAGCGAGGGGCGCATGACGGCATATTCGGACGGCGTCATGGTGCGCAGCACGTCCCAGGCATTGTTGAGCTGCTCGAAGATGCGGGCGACCCGCGTCAGCATCTTGAAGGCGGGCTGGAGGTCGTCGCCGCGGATGGCGCCGGCGGCCGAGCGCATCTCGAAGATGGCGAGCTTCATCCACAGCTCCGAGGTCTGGTGCTGGACGATGAACAGCAGCTCGTCATGGGCGCCGGAGAGCGGCGCCTGCGCCGTCAGAACCTTGTCGAGGTGAAGATAATCGCCATAGGACATCTTCTGCCGGAAGGACATCTCCGCCCCTTCGGTCGCCGGATCGTAGGTCGTGCTCACGTGACGGCTGCCTTCCTGTGGTAGTCGGGACGGTCCCAGAGGCCGTCGGCGAGGATATGGGCGAGGATGGAGACGGCGGCGTCGACGTCCCCCGTCGAGACGTAGAGCGGCGCGAAGCCGAAGCGCATCGCGTCGGGCGCGCGGAAATCGCCGATGACGCCGCGGGCGATGAGTGCCTGCATCACCGCATAGGCGTGCGGGTGGCGGAACGAGACCTGGCTGCCGCGCAGCGCCGGGTCGCGCGGGCTGGCGAGCTCCAGCCCCGGACAGGCCGCCTCGACCCCGTCGATGAAGCGCTGGCCAAGCTCCATGGAACGGCGCCGGACGTCGGCCATGTCGACGCCGTCCCAGACGTCGAGAGCGGCCTCCAGCGCGGTCAGCGCGATGACCGGCGGCGTGCCGACGCGCATGCGCTCGATGCCGGGCGCCGGCCGGTAGTCGAGGTCGAAGGCGAAGGGCCGCTCGTGGCCCATCCAGCCGGCGAGCGCGGGCCGGGCGCGGTCGGCATGGCGCGGCGCGACATAGATGAAGGCCGGCGCGCCGGGGCCGCCGTTGAGATATTTGTAGGTGCAGCCGACGGCGAAGTCGGCGTCGGCCCCGGCAAGGTCGACGTCGACGGCGCCGGCCGAATGGGCGAGATCCCAGACGGCGATGGCGCCGGCCTCGTGGGCGCGCGCCGTGATGGCCTTCATGTCGTGGCGGCGGCCGGTGCGGTAGTCGACCTCGGTGATCAGCGTGACGGCGACTGTCTCGTCGATCGCGGCCCCCACGGCCTCCGGCTCGACGATCCTGAGCTCGTGGCCGCGGCCGAGCGAAGCCAGCAGGCCCTGCGCGATGTAGAGGTCGGAGGGGAAGTTGCCGCTGTCGGACAGCACGACGCGGCGATCCGGGTTGAGGTCGAGCGCGGCCGAGAGCGCCTGGAACACCTTGATCGACAGCGTGTCGCCCATGACGACGGTGCCCGGCGCGGCGCCGATGAGCCTCGCGACCCGGTCGCCGACGCGGCGCGGCTGGTCGTACCAGCCGGCGCTGTTCCAGCCACGGATCAGCTCGACGCCCCACTCGCCGACCATCATGTCGCGCACCCGCGCCACCGCCGCGGCCGGCAGCGGCCCGAGCGAGTTGCCGTCGAGATAGATCACCCCCTCCGGCAGGTCGAACAGCTTCCGCGTCCGCGCAAAGTCCGTCATGGCCGGATCGCGGTCAGGCGGCGACGCTGCGGATGACGATCGCCTTCTTGCGCAGGAAGCGCAGGAAGCCGCCATAGCCGTAGCGGGTGCCGCCAAGGCCGGAGCAGCCGAACGCGGTCTTCTCCGCCTTCGCGCCGACGCCGCCCATCGTGTCGAAATCGTTGATCCACATACCGCCGGCATTGATGCGGCTGCCGACCTCGATGGCCTTCGCCTCGTCGCCGATCACGGCGGCGGAGAGGCCGAACTCGGTGTCGTTGGCGAGCGCCACCGCCTCGTCCTCGGTGTCGAAAGCCATGATCGGCACGATCGGGCCGAAGGTCTCGTCGCGCATCACCTTCATGTCCTGGGTGACGCCGGCCAGCACGGTCGGCTCGCACCAGAGGCCGCCGCCGCTCTCGACGATGCGGCCGCCGGTCAACACCTTCGCGCCCCTGGCGACCGCCTCGGCGATCTGGTCGCGCAGGATCTCTGCCTGGCGGGCGAAGATGATCGGGCCGAGCTCGCCCTGCCTGATGTCCTGACGGTTCATCTGCAGCGCCTGCATGCGCGCCACGATCCTGTCGGTCACGGCGTCATAGACGCCGCGCTGGACGTAGACGCGCTCGATGGCGCAGCAGAGCTGGCCGGAATTCTCGACGGCGCCGCGCACGACGATCTCGGCGGCGAAGTCGGGATCGGCGCTGTCCAGCACGACCGCCGGATCGCTGCCGCCCAGCTCGAGGAACACGGTCTTGAACTGCGAGGCGGCGCGCGCCTGCACCTTGCGGCCGGTGGGCACCGAGCCGGTGAAGACCAGCGTGTCGGTCAGGTCGACGATCCAGCCGCCGGTCTCGCCGTCGCCCTCGAACAGGTCGAGCACGTCGCGCAGGTATTCGACCTCGGCGATCGCGGCGCGGAAGGGCCGGATGAAGCGCGGCGTCACCTCGGACGGCTTGATGGCGACCGCACAGCCGGCGAGCAGCGCCGTGATGGCGTCGATCATGCACAGGATGAGCGGGTAGTTCCACGGCGAGACGATGCCGACCAGCTCGTAGGGGACGTACTGCTGGCGGAAGCGCAGCGTCGGGTCGGAGGAGCCGCCGGTCGCCTCGGCCATCGCTTCCGCCGCGGTGGCGCAGCGCATGCGGGTGATGCCCTTCAGGCCCTCGATCTCGTTGACCGACCAATCGTAGCGGCCGGTGTCGGCGCAGAGCGCATCGAGTATCGCCTGGTAGTTGCGGTCGACCGCGTCGCACAGCGCGATCATCGCTCTGGCCCGGCCCTCGATGCCCAGCGCCTGCCATGCCGCCTGCCCGGCACGCAGTTCGGCGCAGCGCTTCTCCAGCGCCGGCAGGTCGAGCGGCGTGATGGCGTAGTCGTCGGCTCCGGTGCGCGGATTGCGGATCGGGATGGTTCGTGTCATGGCGAGCCTCTCTGCTGTGCGGCGAAGATGCCCATCCGTCCCCGGCCCTGCAAAGAGGCGGCGCGGCCGGATTGCCGAAATCGAAAAACAAAGGACGCAGGCCCAAAAACACCCCCTGTCGGCCACGCCCGGCAGGCGCTTAACTGCTTCGAAACAAAGCGGAGAAAACGAGATGCGGTCCTTCATCGACGACCTGGCGGCGCGGGACGAGCTGGCCGTCGTGCGCAGGCCGGTCGCCCCCCGCCACCAGCTCGCCGCCGTGACCAAGGCGGTGCAGCGGGCCGGCGAGCAGGCCGTGCTGTTCGAGGCGGTCGAGGGCACCGCGATGCCGGTCGTCTCCAACCTCTACGGCAGCCACGAGCGGCTGTGCCGGCTGATCGGCGCCGGCGACAGGACGTTCTGCGAGCGCTGGATCGAGCTGACCGACGCCTGCATCGCCAGCCGCGACGCGGACGTGCTGGAGCCGGCGCCGGCCTCCGTCGAGGCCGAGTTCGTGTCCGGGCGGCTGTCGGACCTGCCGGCGATCACCTATCACGCGCGCGACGCCGGCCCCTATTTCACCTCGGCCATCTTCCTGGCCAGGGAGCCGGACAGCGGCGTGCCCAACCTGTCGTTCCACCGATCGATGCAGGTCTCCGACGAGGAGCTCCGCGTGCGGCTGGGCTCCACCCACGACCTCGCGCGCTACCAGGCCAAGGCCGAGGCGCGCGGCGAGCCACTGGAGGCGGCGCTGATGCTCTCCTGCGGGCCGGAGATCTTCCTCGCCGCCTGCGCCTCGCTGCCCTACGAGGCGTCGGAACTGGTGATGGCCGCCAAGATCAAGGGCGGCAAGATCCTCATGCGCCGCTGCAAGACGATCGACCTCGAGGTTCCCGCCTCGGTCGACATCGTGGTGGAAGGCCGCTTCCTGCCCGGCGTGAAGCGGCCGGAAGGCCCGTTCGGCGAGTTCATGGGCAATTATGTCGAGGTCGGCGACAACCACGTCTTCGAGGTCAGCCATGTCAGCTACCGGCCCGGCGCGGTGTTCCACGCGCTGCTGTGCGGCTCGCCGGAAGACCTGCGGCCGCTGGAGGCGGTGACGGCGGCGCGCGTCTACCGCCACGTCTCGGCGCAGATCCCCGGCGTCATCGACGTCTGCTGCCGGCCCAACGTGATGATCTCGATCATCAAGATCAGGAAGGCCTATGAGGGCCACGGCAAGCACGCCATCCTCGCCGCGCTCGGCTCCTATCTCGACTACAACAAGGTGGTGATCGTGGTGGACGAGGACGTCGACATCTACGATCTCGACGACGTCATGTGGGCCTACATGACGCGCGGCCGCGCCGACACGCGGGCGATGATCCTCAACGACATCCCCGGCTTCTACCGCGACCCGCACAAGGACCATTGGGGCCGGCTGGCGATCGACGCCACCATGCCGTGGGGACGCGAGAAGGAGTTCGCGCGCAAGACCGTGGCCGGCGAGGACGCGATCGACCTGAGGGACTGGCTGGCCTGAAGCCGGGACGCCCTGCCGGCTAGGCCGAGAAGGCGGCGCGGCCCGAGCCCATCGGCACGTTCGGGTCGGGGATGGGGATCGCGTCGATCAGCGACTGGGTGAAGGCGTGCTGCGGGTTGCGCCAGATCTCCTGCGCCGGGCCTTCCTCGACGATCCTGCCCTGATACATCATGGCGACCCGGTCGGCGAAGTTCTCGACCAGCATCAGGTCGTGGGTGATGAACAGATAGCTCAGGCCCATGTCGCGCTGAAGCTCCCACAGGAGATTGATGATCTGCGCCTGCACCGAGACGTCGAGCGCCGACACCGGCTCGTCGCAGATCAGGACGGAAGGGCGCAGGGAGAGCGCACGCGCGATGCCGATGCGCTGGCGCTGGCCGCCGGAGAACTCGTGCGGGAAGCGGCGGCCCCAGTCGGGGCGCAGGCCGACCCGCTCCATCAGCTCCGCCGTCTTGCGGCGGCGCTCGGCGGGCGTGCCGATCCCCTGCACGTCGAGCGGCTCGCGGATCAGGTCCTCCACCCGCCGGCGCGGGGTGAGCGAGGAGAACGGGTCCTGGAAGACGCACTGCATGCGCGGCCGGTAGCGGCGCGCCTCGCGGCGCGAGAGGCCGACGAGGTTGTCGCCGCCGAGCCTTATCTCGCCGGAATCCGGCTTCTGCAGGCCGAGGATGCAGCGCGCCAGCGTGGTCTTGCCGCAGCCGGATTCGCCGACCAGCGCGAGCGTCTCGCCCGGCGCGAGGTCGAGGCTGACGCCGCGCACGGCGTGAACGGTGCCGCGCGTGGTCTCGAAGCTGCAATGGAGGTCGCGGACGGACAGAAGCGCTGTCATGTCACCACCCCGGGCACGAGCTCGACGGTCTGCGGGAAATGGCAGGCGACGCGGCCGCCGAAGGCCGGATCGACGCTGGCGCAGACGTCGCCGGCGAAGGCGCAGCGCGGCCGGAAGCGGCAGCCGGACAGCAGCTCCGTCACCGACGGCACGACGCCGGGGATCTCGGTCAGCGGCGGCTCGCCGGCGCGGCGGCGGCCGGGCCGCGGCGTCGCGGCGAGCAGGCCGCGCGTATAGGGATGCTGCGGCGCGGCGAACAGCCCGGCCGTCGCCGCCTCCTCGACCTTGCGCCCGGCATACATCACCGCCACGCGGTCGGCCACCTGCGCGACGAGCCCGAGATTGTGGGTGATGAGCAGGATGGCGATGCCGAGGTCGCGCTGCAGCTCCTGCAGGAGCCGCATGATCTGCGCCTGCACGGTGACGTCGAGCGCGGTGGTCGGCTCGTCGGCGATCAGCAGGTCCGGGCGGCAGGCGAGCGCCATCGCGATGACCACGCGCTGCCGCTGCCCGCCGGAGAGGCGGTGCGGGTGCTCGCGCGCGATCTGGGCGGGGTCCGGCAGGCCGACCCGCGCCAGCAGGTCGACCACGCGCGCCATCGCGTCCGCCCGGCTCACCGCCTCATGCTCGAGGATCACCTCGGCGACCTGGTCGCCGATGGTGAAGACCGGATTGAGCGCGGCCATCGGCTCCTGGAACACCATGCCGATGCGGCGGCCGCGGATCCTGCGCATGGCCTCGTTGTCGGTGATCGGCAGGATCGCACCCTCGAACCGGATCGTACCGCCGCGCTTCTCCAGCCCGTCGGGCAGCAGACCCATGACGGAGAGCGAGGTGAGCGACTTGCCGCAGCCGGATTCGCCGACCACGGCGAGCGTCTCGCCGCGCTCGATCGTCAGCGACACGCCGCGCAGGATCTCGGCCGCCGCGTTGCTGCGGATGCCCACCCTGAGGTCGTCGATCTCGAGCAGCGGCGCAGCCATCACGCCTTCCTCTGCCGCAGGCGCGGGTTGAGCAGGTCGTTCAGCCCCTCGCCGACGAGGTTGAGCGCCAGCGCGGTGAGCAGCAGCGCGACGCCGGGGATGGCGATGATGTACCAGGCGTCGCGCAACTGGCTGCGGCCCATTCCGATCATCGTGCCCCAGGTCAGCACGTTCGGGTCGCCGAAGCCGAGGAAGGACAGCGCCGATTCCATCAGGATGGCGGTCGCCACCAGGATCGTCGACATGACGATGATGACCGGCGCGGCATTGGGCAGGATCTGGCGGAAGATGATGCGCAGGTCGCCCATGCCGGCGACGATGCAGCCGTGCACGTAGGCGCGGTCGCGCAGGACCAAGAACTCGCCGCGGACCAGGCGCGCGACCGCCGGCCACGAGACGATCGCCAGCGACACGATGATGACGCCGATCGAGGGGCCGAGCACGGCCACCACCACGATCGCCAGCATGAATTGCGGGATGGTCTGGAACAGTTCGGTGACGCGCATCAGCACGTCGTCGACCCAGCCGCCGTAGAAGCCGGCGAAGGCGCCGACCAGCACGCCGACGATCATGGCCACCGCGACCGAGGAGAAGCCGACCAGCAGCGAGACGCGCGAGCCGTAGAAGATGCCGGCGGCGATGTCGCGGCCGAGGCTGTCGGTGCCGAGCAGCGCGCCCTCGTACTCTCCCGGCCACATCAGCGGCGGCCCGACCATGTCGTAGGGGTCGCCGGGGAAGACGAAATTGGCGGTGAGCGCCATCAGGAACACGGCGGCCAGGAGCACGATGCCGAGCGCCATCGTCCAGTTGCGCAGGAGGGCGCGGGCGAAGCTCATCAGCGCAGCTCCACCGTCGGGTTGATGACGGCATAGAGCAGGTCGACGACGAGGTTGGCGAGGACCACGAAGATCGAGCTCAGCACGAGGATGGAGAGCAGCAGGTTCAGGTCGCGCTGGAACATCGCGTCGAACATCAGCCGGCCGATGCCGGGCCACGAGAACACCGTCTCGGTCAGCACGGCGCCGCCGAGAAAGCCGCCGACATTGGTGCCGACGACGGTGACCAGCGGCAGCACGGCGTTGCGCAGCGCGTGCACGTAGGAGATGCGGCGCTCGGAAATGCCCTTGGCGCGGGCGACGCGGATATATTCGAGGTTCAGCACCTCCAGCATGCCGGCGCGCAGCAGGCGCGTGTAGATGGCGAGGTAGAAGAAGGCCTGCGTCAGCGCCGGCAGGGCGAGGTGCCGGGCGACGTCGAGCACGCCGGCGAAGCCCTTGCTGGAGGCGGCAATGTCACGCATGCCGCCGGTCGGCGTCCAGCCGAGCTGGACGGAGAAGACGAGGATCATCATCAGGCCGATCCAGAAGGGCGGCGTCGCGTAGAGCAGCAACGCCACCAGCGAGATCAGCCGATCCGGCAGGCGGTTGAAGTAGCGGGCGGCCGTCACGCCGAACAGGATGCCGATGCCGAGCGCCAGGACGACGCTGGTGACCATCAGAAGCAGGGTCGCCGGCAGGCGGTGGAAGATCAGGTGGGCAATGTCCTCGTTGTAGCGGAAGGAGTAGCCGAGATCGAGGCGGGCGATCCGCATCAGGAAGGATGCGAGTTGCTCCAGCAGCGGCCGGTCGAGGCCGAACTCGCGGCGCAGGTTGGCGAGGTATTCGGGGTCGGCGGTGCCAGACTCGCCCGCCAGCGCGTCGGCCGCGTCGCCCGGGGCAAGCTGCAGCAGGAAGAAGTTGATGATGGCGATGCCGAAGATCGTCACCACGGCGTGCAGCAGCCGCTTGCCGATGAACCGCATGGGAATTCGCCGCGCCGTGGCCGCCATCGCCTAACCTCTCGTCACGCCGGCAGGGCGGCCGCATCGGCCTCGGCCCAGACCTCATCGAGCCAGGTCAGTATATCGAAGACCGGAAGCCCGGTCGCGCGCGCAAGCGCCTCCCGGTACGGCGGCAGGTTGGTGCATTCGAGCACGATGGCGCGCAGGCCGGGATGGGCCGCCAGCAGCCGCCAGCCGGCCGCCACCACGTCCGCCTCGGCCCGCTGCGGGTCGAGCGGGACGTCGGGCGAGTTGGCGCGCAGGACGCGATGGAGCTCGTCGCCGTCCTCGAGGCCGACGACCGGGGTATCCGCCGGCGCGCCCGCCGCCTCGAGATGGGCGGGCGTGATGCCGGCGCTGTCCATCGCCATCACGCCGACCCGGCCGTATTCGGCGATGCGCCGCGGCAGTTGCAGCAGGGCCGACGCCGTCACCGGCACCGGGCTGCCCTGCCGCAGCCGGTCCTGGTGCAGCACCAGCACGCCGCAGGAGGTCGTGACGATGTCGGCGCCCTGCGCGGCGAGCCGGTCGCGGGCTGCGACGAAGGCGGAGGCGAGCGCCGGATCGCGCGCGTCGCCACCCATGACGCGCGCGACGGTGGCGTCTTCCACGACCTCCCGCAGCATGCGGCCGCGGAAGGTCTCGGGGTTCCCGATGTCGCCCGGCGGGCGCGGGAAGGCGGTGCGAAGCATGATCACCCCGACGGTCGGGAGACGCCGCGTGTCCGTCACTTGATGGTCAGCGTCGCGTAACGGCTGCGGACGCCTTCCGGCCCGGTGATGAAGTTCTCCACCCTGGCGTTGGCGACCGTGACGTAGATCGGGCGCGCCAGCGGCAGGATCGGCAGGTCGGCCATCGCGATCTGCTGGAAGCGCTTGAACAGGTCCGCCCGCTTGGCCGGATCCGGCTCGACGGCGGCCTTGGACAGCCCCTCGTCCATCTCCGGGTTCTTGTAGCCCGAGGCGTTGACGAAGGGCGTGCCCTGCTTGATCGCGGCCGAGTGGTAGAAGCGCTGCGAGCCGATCGAGGGATCCGCCGTGACCGAGGCCGGGAACATCGAAATGTCGAAATTGTACTCGGCGTAGACCTGCTTGATGAAGGTCGGCACGTCCGCCGCCTGCAGGTCGAGGTCGACGCCGACCTTGCGGAACTGCTGGCGCAGGAACTGTCCGGCGCGGTCGTAGGTGTCGCCGGTCGCCGGCCAGATCAGCCGCAGCTTGAAGCGCATGCCGTCGGCGCCCTTGGGGAAGCCGGCCTCGTCGAGCAGCGCCTCGGCCTTGGCCGTGTCGAAGGCGTAGGACGGCACGTCGGCGGTGTAGAAATGCGGCAGCGTCTGCGGGATCGGGCCGGTGAGCTGCTCGGCAAGGCCGTACCAGACCGTCTTCATCATCATGTCGCGGTCGATGGCGTGCATCAGGGCCTGACGCACCTGCGGCTTGGCCAGATGCTCGTTGCGCAGGTTCAGCTCCAGCACGTCGAGGCTGTTGTTCATCTCGATGCCGCGGGTCTCGACCTTGAAGCCGGGGTTCTCCTGGAACCGCTTGACCTCGTTGAGCGGGATCGGGCCGTCGCCGCCCAGATGCAGCTCGCCGGCCTCGAAGGCGGCGACGCGCGCGGCCGGGTCGGAGTAGATGCGCACCACGAGCTTGTCGAGCAGCGGCTTGCCGGCGTCCCAGTAGTCGGGGTTCTTCTCCAGCACGATGTAGCTGCCGCGCTGCCACTCGACGAACTTGAACGGGCCGGTGCCGACCGGGGCGTTGTTGGCCGGGTTCTTCAGCACGTCGGTGCCTTCGTAGACGTGCTTCGGCAGCATCGGCGATTCCCAGCCGGCGAGCGCATACATCAGCGCCGGCGCGGGCTCGGAGAGCTTGAAGACGGCGGTCAGCGGATCCGGCGTCTCGACCGCGGTCACCTTGGCGAACACGCCGCGGCCGCGCGGATGGTGCTGCTTCAGGATCTCCATGATGGAGTAGGCGACGTCGGCCGAGGTGAAGGGCTTGCCGTCATGCCACTTCACGCCGTCGCGCAGCTTGAAGGAGATGGTGAGGCCGTCCGGCGCAACCTCCCAGGAGGTCGCCAGCTCGGGCTGCGGCTTGATGTCGAAATCGTAGCCGAGCAGGCCTTCCGTCATCTTGCCGGAGATCACCGCGACGGGCGAGGCGGTGTTGAAGGCGCTGAGCATCGCGTTCGGCTCGGGCGAGATGGTCATGACCAGCGTCTTGTCGTCGGCAAGCGCGGGCATGGAGCGCAGGAACGTCCCCGCGAAGATGGCGGAGGACCCCAGAAGGAGCAGATTGCGGCGGCTGAGGGTGGCGGCAGGCATCGTCGTTTCGTCGTTCATGGAAAATCCCCTGGCTGTGTTTTGCGCGCATTTCTTGGTTCTGACGGGCGCGGTCCATCGCATGGGACAAGTATCGGCAGGGTCCAGCGAACTTGGCTAGGGCCGGATTTTTTCAAGCCGTCATCGTTTTTTGGATTTCCGCCCATTCAGGCATGCGGGGCGTTTCGGGCCGCAATGAGAGGTTGCTCCCCCCGGCCGGCTTCCAGCATTACAAAGGCGGCAATATGGGGAATGCATGAGCGCACACGACATTGCACCGATGACGGGCGCCGCGCTGATGGCGGCGACCTTCGCAGGCTGGGATTGCGGGCCGGTCTTCCACGTGCCGGGCGAGGGCGTGCTGGAGGTGCTCGACGCGCTGGCCGCCGCCGGCCTGCCGCTGGTCTCGTGCCGGCATGAGGCCGGCATGGCCTACATGGCGCAGGCGGCGGGCCAGATCCGCGGCCGGCCGGGCATCTGCCTGGCGGGCCGGGCGCCGGGCGCGCTGAACGCGACGCTGGCGCTCCACACGGCCTATACCGACGCGGCCCTGAGGACCCTGACCGACGTCCAGCGGCGGAGGAGGCGGACGGGGCGGGCGCCGTTCCCGGCCAACGATTTCGCCCAGGCCTACGCGCCGATGGCGAAATGGGTCGGGCCCTGCACGGCCGCCGCCCGCCTCCCCGAGCTTCTGTCGCGGGCATGGGCTACCGCGATGACGGGCCAGCGCGGCCCGGTCGTGCTGGCGGTCTCGGAAGACGTCTGGGGGCAGGAAACGACCGCCCGGCCGCTGCCGGCGCCGGCGATCCCGCAGCCGCAGGTGTCGGACCGCGAGGCGGCGGAGATCGCCGCGCTTGTCGCCGGCGCGGCGCGCCCGATCCTGATCGCCGGCGGCACGGGCTGGTCGGCGCAGGGCGTGGAGGCGCTGGCCGCGTTCGCGACCGCGACCGGACTTCCGGTCGCCACCTCCTACCGCCACCGCGACCTGATGCCGGCGCGGCATCCCTGCTTCGTCGGCGAGCTGGGGATCGGCGCCGATCCGGCGCTGCTGCGCGCCGTGGCGGAGGCGGACCTCGTCATCGTGGCGGGCATGCGGCTCGGGGAGATCAACACGTTCGGCGCGGCCGCCTTCGAGGGGTTCCGCCTGCTCGACGCGCCCGAGCCGGCGCAGACGCTCGTCCACATCCATCCCGACGCGACGGAGCTCAACAGGGTCTACCGGGCGGACCTGCCGATCTGCGCCGTGGCGGAAAGCCTGTTCCCCCCTCTGCTGCGCGCCCTCGATGGCCGCGCCCTACCCGACCCATCGGGCTGGCGGGAGCCGATGCGCGCGGCCCGCGAGGCGTTCACGACCGGCCGGACGGGCAGCGGCCCGCTCGACATGCGCGAAGTGTGCCGCACCCTTCGCGCGGCGCTGCCGACCGACGCGGTGCTGACGGTCGGCGCGGGCGCCTATGCCCACTGGCCGCAGCGCTATTTTCCGCACGAGCGCTACGGCACGCAGCTCGGCCCGAAGAGCGGGGCGATGGGCTACGGCCTGTCTGCAGCGATCGGCGTGCAGGCCGCCCTTCCCGGCCGGCGCGTCGTCGCGATGGCCGGCGACGGCTGCTTCCTGATGCATGGCGAGGAGCTGGCGACGGCGGTGCTGCACCGCCTCCCGGTGACGGTCGTCGTGGTCAACAACAGCCGCTAGGGCGCCATCGCGGCGACCCAGAGCCGCGCCTTCGGGCGCACGGTCGGCACCGAGCTTTCCAACGTCGACTTCGCCGCCTATGCGCGCGCCATGGGCGCGACCGGGCTGCGGGTCGAGCGCACGGAGGAATTCGGCCCGGCGCTCGCCACCGCGCTGGCGGCGGACGGCCCCGTGCTGATCGAGCTCGTCACCGGGCCCGAGGCGCTGAAGCCGTGAGCGCGCGGCGGATCGTCGTCATCGGCGCCGGCATTGCCGGGCTCGTCGCCGCGCGCCGGCTCACCCAAGCGGGCCACGAGGTGCGGGTGCTCGAAGCCGGCGCAGTGCCCGGCGGCCGCGTCGGCCAGAGGGAGGTGCGCGGCATCCGCTTCAATTCCGGCGCACGGCTGCTCTACCCGTTCAGCCGGCCGTTCAACCGGCTGCTGGACGAGCTGGCGCTGACGCAGGCGCTGGTCCCTGTGCGGCGCCTGTCGGCCGAATGCGAGGGCGGGACGGAACGCTGGCGACTGGAGCTGATGCCCGGGCCCGCGAGCCTGCTGACGCCCGGCCTGAGCACGGCCGAGCGGCTGCGCTTCGTCGGCTATAGCCTGCGCATGCTCGCCGCCCGGCTGCGCACCGACCCTGACGACGCCTGTACCGCGCCGGCCGAAGACGCCGAGACGCTCGCCGATCATGTCCGCCGCCATCTCGGGCCGAACGTGCTGGAGCGGATGATCGAGCCGGTGTTCCGCGGCACGCGGTCGTGGAACGCCGAGGGCATCTCGGCCGCCTTCTTCGCCTCGACCACGCCGCACCTGATCGGGCGCGACACGGTCTACGTGCTGGCGGGCGGCATGGATCGGCTGCCCGCCGCACTCGCGCAGGGACTGAACGTCGAATGCGGTGCGCGCGTGATCGCGGTCGAGACGCCCGCTTCCGGCCCGTGCCGCGTCCGCGCCGAGCAGGGCGGCGTGGAGGTCGTGCACGAGGCCGACCTCGTCGTCTGCGCCACCGAAGGCTCGCTCGCGGCCTCGCTCTTCCCGGGGATCGGCGCGGAGGAGAGGGCATTCCTCGCGCGCGTGCGCTACAATGCGCTCGGGATCGTGCACTACCGGCTGGGCCGGCAGGTGGAGCCGGCGATGAAGTTCTTCACCCGCACCGCCTCCGGGCCGATCGCGACGTGGCAGCAGGTTCCCGGCAACGAGGCCACGGGGCAGGCGCCGCAGCTCTATGCGCAGCTCTCCCCCGAGGCGGTCGAGGAGGCGCAGGCGAAGGACATGACCGGACGGCTGCACGAGCTCGTGGCGGACCGCGTGCGGGCGCTCTATCCGACGCTGGACCGCGACTGCACGGACCTCCACGACCAGTGGATCGCGAGCAAGCTGCCGGTCTTCCATCCGGGCTACGGGCGCGCCGTCGCCGCCTTCCGCGAGCGGCAGTCGGCCGCGCGGCGGCGCGTCTATTTCTGCGGCGACTACCTCGCCCAGTCGCTCGTCAACGGCGCGGCGGCGAGCGGCGAGCGTGCCGCGCGCGACATCGCGCGGCACTGGGCCGACGCATGAGCGGCTTTCCCGAACACCCGGCATGGGATTTCACGCTGCGCGTCTACGGCACGCCGGGCGTGGCGCCCGCCTGCCTAGAGCTGCAGTCGCGCCACGGGATCGACGTGACGCTGATGCTGTTCTGCCTGTGGCACGGATCGGTGCGCGCGGCGCCGCTCGGCAGGGACCTGCCGGACCTGATGGCCGCCGCGCGCGACTGGCAGGAGCACACCGTGCTGCCGATCCGTTCGGCGCGGCAATGGCTGAAGTCCCGCGCGGAGGGGCTGGAAGCGCCGGAGGGCACGCGGCTCTACAAGGCGGTGCTCGGCATGGAAATCGAGTGCGAGCATGCCGAGCTGCTCATCCTCGCGCGGCAGGCGCAGGCGCTCTGCGGCGAGCCGGCGGATGGCGCCGGCCCGTTTCCGGCGACGATGGCGCGCAACCTCGCCGACCTGCTGGAGCAGTACGGCATCAGGCCGGATACGGCCGACCGCGCCGCGCTCGACCTGATCCTCGCGGCCGCCGGCGGCAAGGACGCGCAGCTTCCGTCCTGACGTCCCTTCCCGGCCGTTGCGGCCGTATACGCAAATCTCGCGACCGATCCCGCAAATCCGGCTCCGTTACCGCATGCGGCGGCGCGGCTAACATCGCGCGCAAACAAGGAGATATGGCAATGAAGAACCGCATTTTCTCAGGCGCGCCGTCCGAAGATTTCGCCGGCTACGCCAAGGCCGTGATCGACGGGCCGACGATCTACGTCTCGGGCACGCTCGGCCAGGATCCGGCGAACGGGTCGATGCCCGAGGGGGCCGGGGCGCAGGCGCGCAATGCGCTCGCCAGCATCGCCGCCACGCTGGAGAAGGCCGGCGCGGGCCTCGCCAACGCGGTGGCCTGCCGGGTCTACATCACCGACGCGGCGTATCTGAAGGAGGTCGCCACCGTGCTCGGCGAGACCTTCCGCGACATCCGGCCGACCAACACGCTGCTGATCTGCCAGATCCCGACGCCCGGCGCCAAGGTGGAGATCGAGGTGACGGCCTCGACCCGCTAGCGGGCCTTCGCTTCCGCCTCCGCCACGGCACGCTTCACGGCGATGAAGCTGTCGGGGCTGACCGAGATGGAATCGATGCCGCACTCGACGAGGAAGGCCGCGAACTCGGGATGGTCGCTCGGCGCCTGGCCGCACAGGCCGATCTTGGCGCCGGCCCTGCGCGCCTCGGCGATCACCGTCGAGATCATCCATCTCATCGCCGGGTCCTGCTCGTCGAACAGGCCGGCGAGTTCGGCCGAGTCGCGGTCGACGCCGAGGGTCAACTGGGTCAGGTCGTTGGAGCCGATCGAGAAGCCATCGAAGCGCTTCGCGAACTCCGCGGCGAGGATGACGTTGGACGGGATCTCGCACATCACGAAGACCTTCAGCCCGTTCTTGCCGCGCTCCAGGCCGTTCTCGGCCATGACCTCCAGCACCCTGTCGGCCTCGCCGGTCGAACGGCAGAAGGGGATCATGACGACGACGTTGTCGAAGCCCAGCGTGCCGCGCAGCCGCTCGATCGCGCGGCATTCGAGCGCGAAGCCCTCGCGGTAGCGCGGCGAGTAGTAGCGCGCCGCGCCGCGGAAGCCGATCATCGGGTTCTCCTCCGCGGGCTCGAACTCGGCGCCGCCGAGGAGGCCGGCATATTCGTTGGTCTTGAAGTCGCTCATGCGCACGATGACCGGCTTCGGCCACAGGGCGGCGGCGATGCGGGCCAGCCCACGCGACAGCCGGTCGACGAAATATTCCGTCCTGTCGGGGTAGCCGGCGGTCAGCTCCGCGATCTCGGCCCTGGCCTTCCCGTCCCTGAGCTGGTCGTACCGCACCAGCGCCATCGGATGGACGCGGATGTGGTTCGACACGACGAACTCCATGCGCGCCAGCCCCACCCCGTCGGCCGGGATGCGCCACCAGCGCAGCGCCGCGGCCGGGTTGGCGAGGTTGAGCATGATCTCGGTGCGGGTTTGCGGCAGGCCGGCGACGTCGACGGTCTCGACGTCGAACCGAGCCGTGCCTTCGTAGACGAAGCCCTGGTCGCCCTCGGCGCAGGAGACGGTCACCTCCTGCTCGGAATGCAGCACCTGCGTGGCGTTGCCGGTGCCGACGATCGCCGGCAGGCCGAGCTCGCGGCTGACGATCGCCGCATGCGAGGTGCGCCCGCCATGGTCGGTGACGATCGCCGCCGCCCGCTTCATGATCGGCACCCAGTCGGGATCGGTCGTGCCGGTGACGAGGATGGAGCCGTCGACGAACCTGTCGATGTCGCGCGCGTCCTCGATCAGGCAGACGCGGCCGGCGACGACCGCGTCGCCGATCGACAGCCCGGTCGCCAGCGTGCGGCCCTTCTTCGTGATCGTGTAGGACCTGAAGGAGGCCGCCTCGCGCCGCGACTGCACGGTCTCGGGCCGCGCCTGGACGATGAACATCTCGCCCGTCTCGCCGTCTTTGGCCCACTCCATGTCCATCGGGCAGCCGTAATGCGCCTCGATCGATGCGGCCCAGCGGGCGAGCGTCAGAATCTCCGGGTCGTCCAGCACGAAGGCCGCGCGCTCGGCCTTCGAGGTCGGCACGTTGCGGGTCGGCTTCTCGCCGGCGGCGTAGATCATCTTCTGCGCCTTCTGGCCGCGCTTCTTCTCGATGATCGGCACCAGCGCGGCATCGGCAAGCAGCGGCTTGAAGACCTGGTACTCGTCCGGGTCGACGGCGCCCTGCACCACGTTCTCGCCCAGCCCCCAGGCAGCATCGATGACGACGACGTCCTTGAAGCCGGTCTCGGTGTCGATCGAGAACATCACGCCCGAGCCGCCGAGGTCGGAGCGGACCATCTGCTGCACGCCGATCGACAGCGCCACGGCCATGTGGTCGAAGCCCTTGGCGTCGCGGTAGCTGATCGCGCGGTCGGTGAAGAGCGAGGCGTAGCAGCGCCGGCAGGCATTGAGCAGCGCCTTCTCGCCGCGGATGTTGAGGAACGTCTCCTGCTGGCCGGCGAAGCTCGCGTCCGGCAGGTCCTCGGCCGTGGCGCTGGAACGCACGGCGACGTCCACGTCGGCCTTGCCGGTGCGCTCGCACAGCTCCCGATAGGCCTGCGCGATCGCGGCGGCGGCGTCTTCCGGCCATTCGCCGCGCAGGATCAGCGCGCGGATCTCCCTGCCGGTCTCGGCCAGCGTCGCCCTGCCCTCGGCGAGCTGCGCGAGAAGCGCGCCGATCTCGCCCCCGAGGTCGTTCGCCTCGACATAGTCCCAATAGGCCCCGGCGGTGGTGGCGAAGCCGGGCGGCACGCGGATACCCTTGGGGGAGAGGGTCTGCACCATCTCGCCCAGCGAGGCGTTCTTGCCGCCGACCTGGGCGACGTCGCCGCGGCCGAGCTTCTCGAACCAGATGACCGGTGACGCCTTCGCGGGCTTCCGCTTTGCGGCGCGCGATGCCGGCTTCTCAATCGTCCTTGCCATGACTTGCTCCCGACGTGTCCGGAGCAATCCTGACCGGAACGCCGGTCGCCACCTTGATTCCGGTCAATCGCAGCGCGATCGCCGGCGAGCCCCGCTCAGCCCCTGTTCATGCTTTCAAAGAGCGCCGTCGCGTCCTCGCGCCGGCACAGCTCGGTGCCGGGCGTCATGACGGCCGCGGCACCCGCCGCCACGCCGAACCGGAACGCATCGACGACCGGCCAGCCTTCCGACAGGGCCCAGACCATCGCGCCGAGGAAGCTGTCGCCGGCGCCGACGGCGGATCGCTGGCTGACATGGATCGCCGGCAGGCGCAGGACGCCCTCGCCGCTGGCAAGCAGCGCGCCTCCGGCACCCATGGTGACGGCGACCAGCTCGGCGGCGCCGCGCGCGACCAGATCGCGCGCCACACGGTGCACGTCGTCCTCGCCGAGCCTGCGCCCGGCGAACTGCTCCAGCTCGCCGATGCTGGGCTTGACCAGGAACACGCGCGAGCGTTCGAGCGTCGTCCGCAGGCCCTCGCCCGAGCTGTCGAGGACGAAGCGCGTGCCGCGCGCCGCCGACAGCTCGGCCATGTGCACGTAGATGTCTGGCGGACAGCCGTCCGGCAGGCTGCCGCTGGCGACGAGGTAATCCACCTTGCGCGAGGCGACCACGTCGAGGCAGGCCTGGGTCTCCTCCGCGCGCACGGCCGGCCCCTTCGGCACGAACCTGTATTCGTGGCCCGTATTGCGCTCGCGCACGGTGAAGCTGACGCGGGTCTGGCCGGCGATCGGCAGGGCCCGGTAGCGGACGCCCTTCTCCTCCAGCAGCCGCTCCAGCAGCCCGCCCATCTCGCCGCCCGCCAAGAACAGCGCCTCGGCATCGCCGCCGAACGTCGAGACGACCCGCGCGACATTGATGCCGCCGCCGCCGGGATCGAAGCGGTCGTTCTTCGTCCTCACCTTGCGGGTGTGCTGGACGGCATCCGCCTCACCCGAAAAATCGACCGCCGGATTGAGGGCAACGGCGAGGACCGATTTCATCATGCGATTTCCTTCTGGTGGTTCCGAAAGCCTATCGCGATCGATTCCATCATGCTTGACGCACGTCAAACCCGGCGGGGAACCGGCCGATCATTTGATCTGCGTCATGGCCGGCGGCGGCGTTCGCGGGCAATCAGGCGGCTCGAACGCAGATCGAGGCGACCCAAATGTCAGCTCAGGAAAGCAAGCGGCCCGGCGACCCGCAGCTCCGGGTGGTGCCCGGCCGGACCACGCCGCCGAGCCTGACCGACATCCTCCAGAACGACGCGCCCCGCAAGACGCTCAACGCACGCATCTGGCGGTGGCCGCTGCTGGCCGTCGCGGTCGCGGCCGCCGCCTATGCCGGCTGGGCATATCTTGGCCAGGGCACGCGCTACGTCTACACGACCGCCGCGATGACACGCGGCAACCTGACCGTGCTCGTCTCCGCCACCGGCACCGTGCAGCCGGTGACGCAGGTCGACGTCTCCACCGCCATCTCCGGCGTCATCAGGAAGATCAACGTCGACTACAACAGCCCGGTGAAGAACGGCGACGTGCTGGCAGAGCTCGACACGGACACGTTGCGCGCGACGGTGTCGGCCGCCGACGCGCGGCTGACGGTCGCCAACGCGAACGTCGCCAAGGCCGGCATCGCGCTCGAGACAGCCCGCCTCGCCTATGACCGCCAGCTCGCCCTGTTCGAGCACAAGGTGCTCTCCGACCGCGACCTCGAGACCGCGAAGTCGAACTTCGATTCGGCCTCGGCGGCCCTGCGGGCGGCGAACGCGGAGGTGGAGGCCGCCAAGGCGGACCTGCGGCTGTCGCAGATCAACCTCGACCACGCCCTCATCACCTCGCCGATCGACGGGGTGGTGCTGTCGCGCAACGTCAGCGAAGGCGCCACCGTGGCGGCGTCGCTGCAGGCGCCGATCCTGTTCACGATCGCCGGCGACCTGAAGCAGATGGAGGTGCAGGTCGACGTCGACGAGGCCGACATCGGCAACGTGTCGATCGGCCAGCCGGCGACCTTCACGGTCGACGCCTATAGAAACCGCACCTTCCCGGCGCAGATCACCAGCATCCGCTTCGCCTCGCAGACGGTGAACAACGTCGTCACCTACAAGGCGCAACTGCTGGTGAACAACACCGACATGGCGCTGCGGCCCGGCATGACCGCCACCGCGGACATCATCGTCAAGACGGTGGACGACGCGCTGCTGCTGCCCAACGCCGCGCTGCGCTACACGCCGCCGCAGGAAAGCTCGGGCTTCACGTTCTTCCCCGCGCCGCGCTCCGGCGCGGAGGCCGGCGCCGAGGCGAGCGGCGGCGCGCGCACGATCTGGGTGATACGCGACAAGGCGCCGACCGCGGTCGACATCGAGGTCGGCGCGACGGACGGCCAGCACACGGAGGTGCTGTCGGGCGGCCTCAAGGAAGGCGACGCGGTGGTGACCGACGCCGCCGCCGCGCAGTGAGGCCGCCGCCGTGGACGCGACCGTACCCCCGCCGCTGATCGAATTCCGCGGCGTCAGCAAGACATATGGCAGCGGCGAAGCGAAGGTGGAGGCCCTGAAGGGCGTCGACTTCACGATCGAGCCGGGATCCTTCGTCGCCATCATGGGCCCGTCGGGCTCCGGCAAGTCGACCGTGATGAACATACTCGGCTGCCTCGACGTGCCGACGTCAGGCGAATACCTGTTCCAGGGCGTGCCGGTCAGCGGGCTCGACCGCAACGAGCGCACGATGCTCAGGCGACACATGATCGGCTTCGTGTTCCAGGGGTTCAACCTGCTGGCGCGGACCTCGGCTGCGGAGAACGTCGCGCTGCCGCTGATCTATCGCGGCATGGCGGCGAAGGAGCGGGAGGCCCGCGCCCTGTGGGCGCTGACGCAGGTCGGCCTCGCCGACCGCGCGACCCACACGCCGGCGGAGCTGTCCGGCGGCCAGCAGCAGCGCGTGGCGATCGCGCGCGCCATCGTCACCAGCCCGCACGTGCTGCTCGCCGACGAGCCGACCGGCAACCTCGACACGCGCATCAGCCGCGAGATCATGGCGCTCATCACCGGGTTCAACCGCAATGCGGGGCTGACGGTCGTCATGGTCACGCATGAGGAGGACATCGCGGCCTATGCGCAGCGGGTGATCCGCTTCGTCGACGGCCGCCTCGAATCCGACAAGGTGCAGGAGCCGTCCGGTGTTCTATGAAACCCTGAAGCTCGCCACCCACGCGATCGCCCGCAACGGCATGAGGTCGTTCCTGACGGTGCTCGGGATCGTGATCGGCGTGGCCGCCGTAATCGGGCTGGTGACGATCGGCGGCGGATCGACGACCGGCTTGGCCGTGAAGTCGAAAGGAATGCCGAAAACCTCGGCGTACTCGACCTTAAAGAAATTTTCCTCATTGAGTTCGTAGGATTGGCGCCGTAGCGCGCGGCCAATGACCTGTTCGCACAGGAGTTGGGTGCCGAAAGCGCGAATGCCGAGCACGTGCGTGACGGTATTTGCATCCCATCCCTCGGTGAGCATCGATACGGAAACGACGCAGCGGATGCCCCCGCCCAATTGGCCGGGCTTGCCTACGGTATTCATGACCTCGCGAAGTAGTTCCTGGTCCGTTATTTTGTCGGCGGCACGGGCATCGCCGCTACGCTCCACGATCTCGCGGCGAAAACGCGCGATCTCGTCGGCAGCCATGCCGCGAAAATTATCGTCGAGCGCATCCCCTGCTTCCAGTTGTTCGCTATCGATCAGGAGTGTATTGGGGCGCGGCAGTGGATTGCCTGTGGTCTCGTCGAAATTGCGGAACAGTTCCAAGCGCCCATGTTCCAGCGCGAATGTACCATCCTCGTTCTTGCGAGGAAAGCCGGAGATGAAATCGTAAACCAGTTTCGAGATAGCAGTATTCTGGCAAACGATGATGAAACACGGGGGAACCTTGATGCCCTTCTCCTCCCAGAGCTGGAAGGTTTTCTCATAGTGGCCGTACAAGGCTTGCATTGCCGTCTGCAAGCGCGTGGGAAGCCTGAGCGGGTCGAGTTCCTCGCCTTGCCCACGCCCTTTCTTCGGCATCTCTTTGCGGATATTTTCCCAAAGGTCTCTGAACATCGGCATTTCTTCGCCAGGGATGTTTTCCGCCACCGGCACGCGCGGCAATTTAACGATACCGCATTCAATGGCATCCATGAGCGAGAAGTCGCTCATCGTCCACGGAAACAGGGTTCCTTCCGCATAGCCCGAACCACGAAGGAAAAATGGCGTAGCCGACAAATCGATGACACGGCTCAAACCCAATTTGCGGTTAACCGCTTCAAGACCAGAAATCCAGAGTCGAGCTGCCTCGTTATTCTTCTCGGCCTCCTTCTTCTCGTCGCCTTTCAAGTCCTCATCGTCCGCATCTTTCGGTTTCTCGCGATAGCAGTGGTGCGCCTCATCGTTGATCGCGAGTATATTCTTCATGCCCATCAGGTCGGGCATCACGCGCTGGAGCATCTGGCCTTCGGTTTCGAGCGTCCTGGGTTCCTCGCCCGTACGGCCCTGGAGAAGCTGGCGTCCGCCTTTGGAAAGCTCGATGCGCTCGCGCAGCTTGAAGGCGTGGTAGTTGGTGATGACAATCCTGGCCCGATTCATATCTTCCAGCATGTCACCCGGCACCAGCTCACGGTCTTTGTAGTAGCTGTCAGGGTCGTTAGGCTGGAGGACGCGCAACCGGTCCTTGATCGTCAAGCCGGGCGCGCAAATCAGAAAACCGCGCGTAAAGTGCTTGCTCGCGGGGCGCCGTACGGCGTTGATGGTCTGCCAGGCGATAAGCATCGCCATCACCGTGGTCTTGCCCGCGCCGGTAGCCAGCTTCAGCGCGAATCGCATCAATTGCGGATTGGCATCCCGGTTCGCCGATGCAAGATGCTCAAGCATGCGCTTCCCGTTTTTTGATTGGGGCGCCACTTCGGTGAGCCAGATAGCGGTTTCCACCGCCTCGACCTGGCAGAAGAACGGACGAATACCGCTGAACTTATGATGGCGCCAATGCTGAAGAAGACGGGCTGTCTCGGGCGTGACCTGCCATTGATTGGGATTGGGCAAGGATCGCCAGACATCCACCTGGCTGCGCACCTCTCTGATGATAGATGCGGGGTCGTATTG
>Ga0066256_1000793_pt2 | contig 56706 bp, 51 predicted proteins | sample ThiBio_1000_biof_FD_87107 | JGI IMG/M metagenome (GOLD analysis project Ga0066256, IMG submission 87107) | Wastewater bioreactor microbial communities from Cape Town, South Africa - Thiocy_expt_1000_biof (version 2) | ecosystem: Engineered > Bioreactor > Thiocyanate-remediating >... | reverse complement strand
GGCCTGCGCAGGCAGGCGAGCGCATCCTGAAAATCAACAGGGCCGAAGGGCCTATTGCGCGGGGGCGTCGGCCATCTGGCGCAGTTCGTTCTTGAGCACCTTGCCCATCGGATTCTTGGGCAGGGCGTCCACGAAACGCCACTTGCGCGGCACCGCGTAGTCGGCGAGTTCGCCCGCGCAATGCGCCCGCAGCGCCGCAATGTCGGGCGCATAGCCGTCCTTCAGCACGACGAACGCCGCCACGTCCTCGCCGAGGTCGGGATGCGAGGCGGCGACCACCGCCGCCTCGCGGACCGATTCATGCTGGAAGAGCACGCGCTCGACCGCGACCGACGCGATCTTGAGGCCGCCCCTGTTGATCACGTCCTTCTTCCGGTCGCCGAAATACAGGAAGCCGTCCGCGTCGAGCGAGCCGACGTCGCCGGTGAGCACGCGGCGCCCCGAAAAGGCGCGCGCGGTCGCAGCCTCGTCGCCGAAATAGCCGACCGCGACGGCCGGCCCGGAGATCGCGATCTCGCCGACTTCGCCGGGTCCGAGCAGCCTTCCGTCGTCGCCGACGATCTCCAGCCTGCAATGGGGCATGGCCCGACCGACCGAGCCCTGATGCGCCGCCATCTCCTGCGGACCGAGCACCGAGCCGCTCGGTCCGCTCTCGGTCAGGCCGTAGATCTGCACCTGCTCGGCCCGCGGCCATCGCGCGGCCATCCGCCGCGAGACCTCCGGCGGCATCGGCGCGCCGCCGCTGGCGATGCGCCGGACGCGGTCGAGCGAATGGCGCTCGGGATCGAACGCCTGCTCCATGAAGTTCAGGACGGACGGCACGCCGTGATAGTAGGTCGTGCCTTCCTGCGACACGAGGTCGAGGCGCTCCTCATTGCCGACCACGCCCTCCAGCACGAGCCCCGCCCCCGCCACCCAGCAGGACATGGCGGCGATGTTGAGCACCGAGCTGGTGAAAAGCGGGAAGCCTGCCTGATAGACGTCGTCTTCGCGCAGCCCCAACGCCTGCCCGCAACACAGCCCCGCCGCGATCATCGTGCGGTGAGAGCTCATCACAGCCTTGGACCGGGCGGTCGTACCGGACGTGAACAGCAGGCAGCCGAGCTGGTCGGGAGATGACGCCCAGGCGACGTCTTGCCCGGAGGTGGGGTCCCGCTCGGGATCCGGCCACGCCGCCGCGCCGTCGGTGCCGGTGGATTGGCCGACGGTCATGCGGGGCATGCCCGGCGCGAGCGCGGCCAGCCGGCCGCTCGCCGCGGCATCGACCACCAGCAGCGAAGGGCTCGTCAACTCGAGGGCTGCGGCCAGCTCGGGATCCGCGGCGCGCGTGTTCAGCGGCACCACCACCGCGCCCAGCGCCAGCGCCCCCAGCGACGTCAGCATGAACTCGCGCCCGGCATCGTTGGTGAGGAAGAAAGCGACCCGCTCTCCCGGCCGCAGGCCCACCCGCCACAACGATCCGGCCATGGCGTCCATGAGCCGGGCAAGCTCGCGATAGCCGTAGCGTCGGCGGTCGCCGTGGATCGAGCGCGCCGAGAGCGCCAGCCGCTCGCCTGCATGAGCGGCCCGGGCGAGGATGAGGTCGCGGACGGTGAAGCGGGAGAGCTCGGCCAGCGTTTCGATCATCGTTGCTGAATCCAGCCCGAAGCCGGCGGCGCTGCTAGGCCCGCCAGGGCAGCCGGGCGTTTTCCTCGGCGAACCAGATCACGCCGCCGATCACGTCGCCGCCGTCGACCCGGGCCCAGCCCCTGCCAGCGGCAATCTCGTCCTTGCCGCAACGCTCCGACAGGAATGCTGCGGTGGCCGAAGCATCGACGACCCGCAGCACGTAGCCTGCGATCGCCGGAAGCGGCGGAACCCGGGGAAAATCGCGGCGTGCCGCCTGCCCGGGGAGCAGATCCAGCCGTCCGCGCGCCAGCGCCAGCGATCTGCCGGCTCCCATGCGCTCCGACCTGGCGCCGGTGAACCGTTCGAGACGCGCAGCGGAATCCTCGGGGTCCTGTACCGCAAGGACGACGTCCTCCAGAGCGAGCGCGCCATTGGCATGGTCGAGCCAGCGCTTCTGCCACAGAAGGTCGGGCGTCTCGTGGCGGACCATGATCATGCGCGCTTCGGGCATCAGGTCGCGTGGCGAGGTTGCGAGCGTGAAGCGGGCCAGTTCCTCCCCGGTCTCCGTCTCCACCATGCGCTGGTAGTTCATCGACGAAGCTGGCGAGAAGCCGACACGGTTCAGCCGCTCGACCTGCGCGAGCGGGTCCGGCGATCCGAACGCGATGAGGTGCAGGCCGACATGGCGCTGGAGTTGCTGGCGGAAGCCGGCAACGGCGGCCGATCCATCGAACAGCGCACCGGAGATTTCGAGATAGCCGCGCCGCAGCATGATGCAGTGGTTGGCCATGCCGGTCTCGGCGAGCTTGCCGTCGGCGCCCGGTGCGAGCTGCTTCGAGCGCGGCGTCAGCGCGAAACCGAGTTGCTCCAGTCGCTCGAAAGCCCGGTCGAGATCGGTGACGCTGTGCGCAACATGGTCGGGCCACAGGCTGTCGCCGGACGTCGGCAGGACGTGGTCGGTCATTTCGTTCCTCGGACTTAATGACGCCGGCCCGCTTGCGCGGGCCGGCTTTCGGGAGGATGCCCGGAAGCTCCGGACAGGAACCCGGGGCGTCTCAGCCGATCCAGGCCGACAACAGGGAGCCGAACGAGCCGATCGCCCCGACCGTATGGTCGTGCAGGTTGGCCGACGAGACCGTCGCGCGGTTGGTCGCGACCAGCGGCAGCGACGGCAGGTCGCGCATCTCGATCGCCTGGAAATCGGCGTAGAGCTTCTTGCGCTTCTCCAGATCCAGCTCGAGCTGGGCATCGGCGAGGATCTTGTCCACCTCCGGGTTCGAGTAGCCCGAGCCGTTGGAGAAGGCCACGCCCTCCTTGATGTTGGAGGAGACGTAGAAGCGGTGCACGCCGATCGTCGGATCGGGCCCCGAGGTGCCGACGACGATGCTCATGTCGAAGTCGCGGTTGGTGTAGACGCGCTTGACGAAGCCGGCCATGTCAGCGGTGCGGATCGTCAGGTCGATACCGATCTGGCGGAACTGCTCGCGCATGTATTCCGAAATCCTCAGCGGCTCGTCGCCCCACGGAAGCGGATCCATGATGATGGCGAAGCGCTTGCCGCTCGCGTCGCGCTTGTAGCCCGCCTCGTCGAGCAGCTTCTCGGCCTGGGCGAGATCCGGCGCGTAGGTCGGAACGCCCTCGGCGGTGTAGAAGTCGGCTTGCTCCTGGTGCAGCGGCCCCGTCGCCGGATAGCCGAACCCGAAATAGACGTTCTCCACGATCCACTTGTTGTCGATCGCATGGGCGATCGCGTGCCGGACCTTCTCGTTGGCAAGGATCGGATTGCGCAGGTTGAAGTCGATGAAGCACATGCTGAGGATCGTCTCGTACCCCTTCTGGGTGACCGAGAACTTGGCGTCCTCGCCAAGGCGATTGATGTCCAGCGGCGGGATCATGCTGAAGGAGACGAGATTGGCCTCGCCGGTCTCCAGCATCGCGGTGCGCGTCGCGCTGTCGGACACGTAGCGCATGACGATGCGGTCGAGATGCGGCTTGTCCTTGTCCCAGTAATCGGGGTTGCGAACCATCACGACGCTTTCGCCGACGGTGTAGCTCTCCAGCTTGTAGGGACCCGTGCCCACCGGGTCGGTGTTGTGCGGGTTCTTCATGATGTCGGTGCCCTGATAGAGATGGGCGGGCATCATCGGGGACTCGACCGCGTCGAGCGACTTCAGCATCGCCGGCGCCGGGCGCTCGAGGACGAAGACGGCAGTGTTCTCGTCGGGGGTCTCGACAGCGGTCACCGCGCCGAAGGTGACGCGCCCGCGGCCATGGTGGACCTTGAGCACTTCCATGATGGTGAAGGCGACATCGCGCGAGGTGAATGGCTGGCCGTCATGCCACTTCACGCCCTTGCGCAGGTTGAAGGTGATGCGCAGGCCGTCGTCGGAAATCGACCACGACTCGGCGAGCGCCGGCTGGGCGACCATCTGGAAGCCGTATTCGAGCAGGCCGTCGAAGAACTTGCCGCCGAGATTGGTCTCCGGACCAGCCGTGGTGACGGCAGAGGTGAGATAGGACGGGGGCGGCCAGGAGACGACGGTCACCACGCCGCCGGACTTTGGCTCCGCCAGGAGCTGGCCGGGAAACGCCAGCGTCAACGCGCCCAGGGCCGTACCGCCGAGGAATGTCCGGCGATTCAATGAAGTCGAAAAGACTGCCATTTCCACGTTCCTCCGTCGAACGCGACCGGCACCGCCCCTCGCGAGCCATCGCGGATATCGCAATGATTATGACATAGCTTTAATGGTGTCAACAAGCGAATGGAATATGAGATTGTTATATTTATAGCCGTCACAGGCCGGACGTCACGGCTGCCATTGTCAGCCCCGCAGACCAGCCCGCAGGCTCGGTCGATATTGCCCTAATCAATTGACCTAGAAAGAGAATATGCTCACGGCGAAAGCACGATCGGACGACGAGGTATCTAACAGCCAATGCCCTGCGCACGAACCGCCACACAGGTTATGTCTTCTGCATTCAGTGGCCCCGGTGGGAGGCTTCCACTTAGAAAGCGACGGGCCAATGATTGATGGGCGAGCCATCGACCAGGCGGCTGTGGCGGAATGGCGCCGGGTCGACAGACGGCTTCTCGCCCGCCACGATCTGCGCCATCAATTCGCCCGCCGCGGGCCCGAGGCCGAAACCGTGACCGGAGAGCGGGGAGGAATCGATCCAGGCCGCCATGCGCTCCACAACCTCGATCTCGCCCATCGCGGGGAAGATCTCGCGCACGTTGGCGAGAGCCCTGTTCAACACCTTGTCGGACGCCTTCGGCCGCAGGATCCGCACCTTCTCGAACACCGTCCGCTGGTCGAGCGCCCAATGCGACGGCGTCAGCGTCTCGCGCACGGAGGCTTCGCCGATGCGGAACAGCATGCCCTTGCCTTCGTGACGCAGCGCCGGCAGGTATTCGCGGAAATAGCGGAAGCTGTCGGGCGTGATGTCGACCGGATTGAGCGCCCGCATGGAGAAATTGTAGCCGCCGTCGAGCCGCTTCCGATAGCCGAAGCCCCGGCCCGAGCCGCAGCCCACCGGCCCGCCATTCAGCGGCCGCGTGCGGGTCACCTGAGACAGGATCTTCAACTGCGGCAGGCGCACGCCCATGTTGCGCGCGAAGAAGGTCGACCAGGATCCGCCGGCGAGCACCACCGCATTGCAGCGGATCGGCCCCTTCTCGGTCACCACCGTGGATACCCGCCCCCCGGACGTCTCGAAGCCGCGCGCCGCGCAGGCCTCGACGATCATGGCGCCATGCTTGCGTGCGCCAACAGCGATCGCCCGCGTCGCGAGATGCGGCTCGGCCGAGCCGTCGCTGGGTGTGTGCAGCGCGCCCGCCCAGCGGCGGGTAGCGTTGGGCGCAATCCCATCGAGCTCGGCGCCGGACAGGAACCGCGTGTCCAGATCGAATGGCGCGACCGCCTTGACCCAGGGATCGTAGCGCGCAGCGTCCTCGTCCTTGTCGAAGAAATAGGTGATTCCGCAGACGCGGAATCCGGTCTCTGCGCCGACGCGCCCGTTGAGGTCCTTCCAGATGTCCATGGCGCGCAGCATGAGCGGCATCTCGCGCACGTCGCGGCCCATCTTGCGGACCCAGCCCCAGTTGCGGCTGGATTGCTCCTCGCCCAGCCCGCCCTTCTCGCACAGGACAACTGACAGGCCCTTGCCCGCCAGGAAATAGGCGGTGCTGACGCCGACGATGCCGCCGCCGACGATGACCACGTCCGCGGACTGGGGAAGCACATCGTAGCCCGATGGGCTGGCGGCGTTCTGTGTGGCGAAGGTTCCGTCGAGCATGTCTGCGTATCCTGTCGAGAGCAGGTCGCACTTGCCGCGCGGCCGGACAAAGCGGTCCGCGCGCTCGCCTCCGACGGATGGAAGGCCGCACTGACCGCCGGCCGGGCCGGCACGGAAACGCGACACGGGCGAGCAGAGCGACAGGTATTAAATAACGATTATCGTGTCAATGACACGATAAATTCCAATTACATTATGTCTCAACGAGGAGCAGCGCCTCACCGGACATCCGTGACGAATGGCTGCCGCCAGCGGCGCGACGCGCAGCATCGGGCCTCGTACCTCATGGGACGAGGTGCACCGACGTCGCCGCACGGGAAAAGCCGCCGGCGAACGATGTGGGACGTTGCTATCGAGGAATCGGCGCGGCCGGGCCGCTCAGAACTTGCCGGGGTTGGAGGCGTCCTTGGTGCCGTCGTGCATCGACGAGGCGCTGCGCACGACACACTGGCCGGACAGCTCGCATTTGTATTCGGCGTCCGTCTTGCCCGGCGGCGGCGCGCCCCGGTAGACGGGACCGGAGCCGCAGGCCTGGAGCAGCGGCAAGCCCAGCATGAGGGCCGCGACCACCGAACGCTTCATTCTCCACCTCACGCCGCAATGCCCGGCGGGAAGCTCTCCACCGGCTCGAAAGAGCGCCACACTAGCGGCGCGGTCCGCATAGTCAATCGAGCTCGCGCGCGACGAGATGCGCTCTGCTAGAGGCCTTCAGCGGTCGCTGCCGATGCGCAGCACGACATTGCCGATCGTGCGGCCGCTCTCGACCGCCTCGTGCGCGGCGGCGATGTCGTCGAAGGCGAGCACGGAGGCGATCGTCGGTCGCAGGGCGCCACGCGACAGCGCGAAGTTGATGTCGGCATGGCCGCGACGGCGGTACGCTTGCGAGATCAGGAAGATCGGCACGAAGCGCAGCATGCCGGCCGTGAACTGCAGCGGATAATAGGGGATCGAAGGGGTCGGCGCCGACGGCGAGGAATAGCTGGCGACGATGCCGCCGCGCTTCAGCGCCGCCGCGTCGATCGCCGCGTTGGCCCCGAAATCCACCTCGACGATGCGGTCGACGCCCTCCGGGACGATCGCCCGCACCGCTTTGGCCACATCGGTCGCATGCCGGTCGATGACGTGGGCAGCACCCGCCCTGCGCGCCACCTCGGCCTTTTCCGCGCTACTCACCGTCGCGATTACGGTCGCGCCGCCGTCGGCGGCGAGTTGCACGGCGAGCTCGCCGACCGCGCCCGCGCCGCCCTGCACGAGCACCGTCCTGCCCTCGACGTCGCCGTCGGCGAACACCGCGTAATGCGCGGTCGAGGCCGGCACGCCGAGGCAGGCGCCGGCCTCGAACGACACGTTGTCCGGCAGCGGCACCACGAAGGGCAGCGGCAGCGCGGCATATTCGGCCGCCGTTCCGCATTCGGGGCTGTCGGCCGCGCCGTAGCTGGCGCCGCCCTGCGCGTTGTAGATCCAGACGCGCCGGCCGACCCAGTCGTCCGACACGCCCGCGCCCACGGCCTCGATCACACCGGCGCCGTCGCTGTGCGGGGTCACCTCGTGGTCGAGCGGCTTCGTGCTGCGCCAGCCGGCGCGCTTCTTGACGTCGGACGGATTGACGCCCGACGCGACGATGCGGACGAGCACTTCGCCCGCGCGCGGCTCGGGCCGCGGCCGCTCGACGATCGACAGAACCTCGCGCGCCGCGCCGGTCCGTGTGTAGATCGCCGCCCTCATCGTCGCCATGTCCTGCCTCCCCGCCACGCCTCAGCGGCCGACCGCATAGCCCTGGGTGGAGCGCGGATCGGAGGCCGCCTTGATCAGCCCGCCGTCCCGGCTCGCCGCGCACAGCCGGCCTTCCGACCAGTCCGGCCCGATCTCGACCTCGTGGCCGCGCTGGCGCAGCTCTGCCACCGTCTCGGCCGGCATCCGTCCCTCGACCACCAGCGCGCGCGGCCGCGCCGCGCGCGGCCAGAACGAGGCGGGGAAGTGCTCGCTGTGCCAGCCGGGCTGCTCGACCGCCTGCTGGAGGTTGAGGCCGCAGGCGGCATGGCGCAGGAAGAGCTGCAGGCTCCACTGGTCCTGCTGGTCGCCGCCGGGCGTCCCCCAGGCCATGTAGGGCTCGCCGTCGCGGAAGGCGATCGAGGCCGACAGCGTCGTGCGTGGCCGCTTGCCCGGCGCCAGCGACGACGGCAGGCCGCGTTCCAGCCAGAACATCTGGGCGCGGGTGCCGAGCGGGAAGCCGAGCGCGGGAATCGTCGGCGAGCTTTGCAGCCAGCCGCCCGAGGGCGTGGCCGCGACCATGTTGCCGTGCCGGTCGACGACGTCGATGTGCACCGTGTCGCCGCGCTCGGCCACCACGTCGTCGGCGACTGTGGGTTCGCCTGTCCCGGCCACGGTCGGCTCGCCCGCGCCCGTGGCGGCGGCGGCCTTCCGCTCGGCGATCGCCCGCAGATGGCGCTGCCAGGCGTCGTCCGCCATCCGGCCCGAGATGAGGTCGCCGGAGGCCATCTCGCCCACCAGCTTGCGCCGCTCGTCATTGTACTGCTTCGACAGCAGCCGCTCGAGCGGCACGTCGACGAAGGCCGGGTCGCCGTAATAGGCTTCGCGGTCGGCGAAGGCGAGCTTCGAGCACTCCACGACCAGATGCACGAACTCCGCGCCGCTGGGGTCGAGCTCCTCGAGCGGCAGACCTTCGAGCAATGCGAGCTGCTGCAAAAGCACCGGCCCCTGGCTCCATGCGCCGGGCTTGAACACCTCGTAGTTGCGGTAGCGGCCGCTGGCCGGCGTCTCGACCGTCGCCTGCCACGCCGCCATGTCGTCGGCGGTGATCAGGCCGCGATGCGGCTGGCCGTCGGCGTCGAGCACGTCGCCGGAGGCGCAGAAGTCGTCGATCGCCTCGGCCACGAAGCCGCAATACCAGGCCCGCCGCGCCGCCTCGATCTGGCGCTCGCGCGAGCCGCCGGCGGCCTCGGCCTCGGCGAGGATGCGCGCATAGGTGTCGGCCAGCGCCGGATTGACGTGGAGGCCGCCGCGGCGCGGCGCCTGCCCGTCCTTCAGGTAGATCGCGGCCGAGCCGGGCCAGTAGTTCGCAAACAGCGCCTGCACGCTGGTCACGGTCGATTCGATGCGCGGTATGACCGGCACGCCGTGGCGCGCATAGTGGATGGCCGGCTCCAGCGCCTCGCGCACCGAGATCGTGCCGTAGTCGCGCAGGAGCAGCATCCAGGCGCCGAACGCGCCGGGCACGCAGGCCGCCAGCAGCCCGGTGCCGGGGACGAGGTCGAGGCCGAGCGCCTCGTAGCGCTTGATCGTGGCGGCGGCCGGCGCCACGCCCTGCCCGCAGATCACCTCCGGCCGGTCCTTGCGCCGGTCGTAGACCATGATCGGCACCTCGCCTGCCGGGCCGTTGAGGTGCGGCTCGACGACCTGCAGCGTGAAGCCCGCCGCCACCGCCGCGTCGAAGGCGTTGCCGCCGCGCTCCAGCACGCCCATCGCCACCGCGCTGGGGATCCAGTGGGTTGAGGCGGCGGCGCCGAACGTGCCCTCGATCTGCGGGCGCGTGATGAACGAGGGCGAGCGGGGAGCGGTCATTCGGGGCCGTCCTTCTTCTTCTGGTTCCGGGAGGTTTTCGCGGAGGCCTGATGGGCGGGCTGCGGCTCCGGCAGCGGATTGAACGGCTCGCCCTCGAGATATTCGAACCAGTCGCCCCAGGTCCACGAGCTCTTCATGACCTCGGCGAGCTGGATCGTCTCCGTGCTGGTCACGGCCGGCGCCGCCTTCGGCACGATCTCCGTGACGAAGCGGTGCAGGTCGCCGATGTCCTTGTGCAGCGACTGGATGAGGATGTCGGCCGGGCCGAACGAAAGCCCGACGAAGCGCACGTTGGGGAACTTGACCAGCACCTCGGCCGTCTCGCGCACGCGGCCTGGCACCACCTTCAGCATGATCATCACATACATGCCGACGCCCAGCGCCAGCGGGCTGCCGACCACCGTGACCCGCAGCAGGCCCTCGTCCTGGAGGCGCGTCATGCGCATGCGCACCGTGCCCTCCGAGACATCCAGCATGCGCGCGAGCTCGCGATAGGAGATGCGCCCGTCGCGGGCGAGCGCCGCGATGATCTGCCGGTCCAGTCTGTCCAGCGAGGCCTTCTGCATCCTCTTCCTCCGTCTGTGCGACTTCCTAGTTCCGATCGCCTCTTTACGCAATCGAAAAACTTGACTATGCGCAGCCTAGGCGCGATAGATATACGACATGCGTAGTTTCATGGCTAAATTCTACGCATAAAAGCAGTCCAATATCGCCCGGACTGAACCAGGGGAAATTCCTCGCGGACCCGGACCCTCCATCCAGGCCGCCAACGAACGTGATGGGAAACGATATGAAACGCATAGCTGCTTTTGCGCTCGCCCTCCTGGGCTCCACCGCGGCCGGAACGGTCGTCGCCGGCGCGCAGGATCCGGTGGAGATCACCTTCTTCATCTGGGCCGGCTCCAACCAGGGCGTGGTGCCGATGAACGTCATCGACGCCTACAAGAAGGAGCACCCGGAAGTCACGATCAACATCCTGGAATCCAACAACACCATCACCTACCCGAAGATGGTCGCCGCCAAGCGCACCACGCCGGACAGCCCGCTGGTCAATTGCGGCTTCTTCAACGTCGATTCGATCACCAAGGGCGACGTCGACGACATGTGGGCCTCGCTCGATCCCAAGCTGATGCCCAACATGGAGAAGGTGCTGCCGAACTTCCGCCGGCCCGACGACAAGGGCGTCGGCTACCAGATGTCCGGCATCGGCATCCTCTACAACAAGGACAAGGTGAAGGAGCCGCCGAAGTCGTGGTCGGTGATGTGGTCGCCCGACAGCCGCGGCAAGGTCACCATGTTCGACTACGACACGCGCATGCTGGTCATCGCGGCCAAGCTCAACGGCGGCGACGAGCACAACATCGATCCGGGCTTCAAGGTCTGGTCCGACAATGCCGAGAACTTCCGCGCGCTGGTCGATTCCAACGACGCGGTGAAGAACCTGCTGGTCAGCGGCGACGCGTGGTACGCGCCGTGGTTCTCCTCGTTGGCGACGGTCTGGATCAAGGAAGGCGCGCCGCTCGGCTTCGCCGTGCCGGAGGAAGGCGCGATCGCCTTCCCGATCTACCTGACCATCGTCAACGGCTCGACCGACGCCCAGAAGAAGGTCTGCTCCGACCTGCTCAACACCATGCTTGAGCCGGGCAACGCCGGCAAGTACGGCGAGCTGACCTACTCGATCCCGGTGGTCGAGGGTGCCACGATGACCGACGAGCAGAAGAGCAGCCCGACGCTGAACCTGGAGATGGCCGAGAAGTCGGTCGTGCCCGACTACGGCTACATCGCCAAGATGTCGCCCGAGTGGCGCCAGCGCTGGGACCGCGAGGTCAAGTTCAAGCTACGCTAGAGACCGGTCCCTCCCAAGGCCGACCGCCGGGCGTGGGTCTCGACCGACGCCCGGCACCTCCTTTCAACTGCCGGTCGCATCTTCAAGCGGCCACATGGACGAGCAGCCCATGGGCAACATGCCATCCGACGTCGAATTCACCAATGTGAGCAAGGTCTTCGGCACCTTCCTGGCGGTCGACGACATCTCGTTCTCGGTGCCCAAGGGCAGCTTCTTCTCGCTGCTCGGCCCTTCCGGCTGCGGCAAGACGACGACGCTCAGGATGACCAGCGGCTTCGAGTGGCCGGACGCCGGCACGGTCCGCATCGCCGGCCAGGACATGCACAACGTCGCGGCCTATTCGCGCCCCACCAACATGGTGTTCCAGCGCTGGGCGCTGTTTCCGCACATGACGGTGGCGCAGAACGTCGCCTTCGGCCTCGAGGTCGACCGCCGCCCGCGCGAGGAGATCCGCAGGCGCGTCGCCGAGGCGCTCGAGCTGGTCGACCTGCTCTCCTTCGCCGACCGCAAGCCGCGCCAGCTCTCCGGCGGCCAGATGCAGCGCGTGGCGCTCGCCCGCGCGCTGGTCAAGCAGCCCAAGGTGCTGCTGCTCGACGAGCCGCTCGGCGCGCTCGACCTGAAGCTGCGCATGCAGATGCAGCTCGAACTGAAGCGCATCCAGCGCGAGGTCGGCACGACCTTCATGTACGTCACGCACGACCAGGGCGAGGCGATGACGATGTCGGACCAGATCGCGGTGATGAACAAGGGCAAGATCGAGCAGCTCGATACGCCGCAGGCGATCTACGACCGCCCGGCCAGCCGCTTCGTCGCCTCCTTCATCGGCAACACCAACCTGATCCCCGTCGAGGTCGTCGGAACGCCCGGCCCGACGGCCCGCGTCAGGCTCGGCGGGCTGGAATTTTCCGCCGCCACCGGCACCGCGCCGAAGGGCGGCAAGGGCACCGTGTCGCTGCGCTACGAGCGCATCCGCATCGGCGCCGACGCGGCCAGCCGCGACACCCGCACGCGCGCGCTGGTCAAGGACGTCATCTTCTCCGGCTCCGCCATCCTCTACGTCGTCGCCCTCGAAGGCTCCGACGTCGAGCTGACGGTCGAGGCGCCGCACGACGGCACCAGTGCGCCGATCGCCAAAGGCTCTGCGGTCGACATCGGCTGGGACGGCGGCGCGACGACGCTGTTTGCCGATGACTGATCTTTCCGCCATCCCCGCCGCCGCTGCCTCGAAGCCGGCAATCGCGCCGGCCAAGGAGCCGTTCTCGCGTCGCATGATGCCGTGGCTGCTCTTGGCGCCCGTCTTCGCGGTGATGGCTTTCGCCTTCGTCGCGCCGCTGCTGGTGTTCCTCGAATACAGCTTCTGGCGCTTCGAATACGGCAAGCTGATCGAGGACTTCACCTTCGACACCTATGTCGAGTTCCTCACCGACCCCTATTTCCACACCATCGTCTACGACACGCTGAAGATGGCGCTGATCACCACGCTGTGCTCGGTGGCGGTCGGCTATCCCCTCGCCTACGCGCTGTGGCGCATCACGCGCCCCGGCCTGCAGAAATGGTTCGGCCTGATCATCTTCTCGCCGATCCTCGTCAGCGTGGTGGTGCGCAGCTACGGCTGGACGGTGCTGCTCGCGGACCAGGGGCCGGTCAACTGGTTCCTGCAGGTGGTGCTGCACCTGCCCGAGCCGGTGCGGCTGGTGTTCAACCTCACTGGCGTGGTCATCAGCCTGACCCACGTCTTCCTGCCCTTCGTCGTCTTCCCGATCTATTCGACGATGACGCGGCTCGACCCGACGCTGCGCGAGGCGGCGATGGACCTCGGCGCGGGCTGGTGGACGACGTTCCGGCGCGTCACCTTCCCGCTGACCCTGCCGGGCCTGCTCGCCGGCGCGCCGATCTCCTTCACGCCGGCGCGCGGCGCCTTCGTCACGCCGCAGCTTCTCGGCGGCGGCCGCGTGCTGGTGCTGCCTTTGCAGGTCTTCCAGGCCACCACCGACATCAACTGGCCGCTGGCGGCCGTCGGCGGCATCGCGCTGCTGGTGCTCGCGATGATCACCGTCGCGGTGTCCAACCGCCTGCTCCGCTACAGCGAGGTCTGACCATGACCGGCCGGCTGCCCCACTACCGCTACCTGCTGCTCGGCGCCTTCGCCGTCGCCGGCGTGATCTTCGTGATCTCGCCGCTCGCCATCGTGGTGCTCAACTCGTTCTCCAGCGTCGCCTACAACGTCTTCCCGCCGGAGGGCTACTCGGTGCGCTGGTACGAGAACCTGGCGCAGCAGAGCGCCTTCTATCTGGCGGCCGTGCGCAGCGTGCTGCTGGCCCTGTCGGCGACCGTCGTGTCGCTCGTCATCGGCACGCTGGCGGCCTATTCCATCGTGCGCTACCGGCCACGCTGGAGCGATCTGATCAAGGGCTTCCTGCTGTCGCCGATCGTCCTGCCCAACATCGTGCTCGGCGTCGCGGTGTTCATGTTCTTCATCCGCACCGGCCTCTACGGCACCTATTTCAGCCTGGTCGTGACCCATGTCGTGGTGGTGCTGCCGCTCGTCATCGCCGTGCTGACGGCCGCGCTCGCCAACTACGACTGGACATTGCAGGAAGCGGCGATGGACCTCGGCGCCGGCCCGATCCGCACCTTCCTGCGCGTGACCATGCCGCAGATCTCGATCAGCATGATCATCTCCGGCGTGTTCGCCTTCATCACCTCGTTCGACCAGGTCGAGACCACGTTGTTCCTCGTGCGGCCGGGCGCCAACACGCTGCCGATCGAGATGTTCCTCTATCTGCAGAAATGGCAGGACCCGACGATCGCCGCGCTGTCCACGGTGCTGATCGTCTTCGCATTCCTCATCGTCTCGGTGCTGAGCCTGGCCATGCGCAACCGCGGGCTGCCGCTCGCCGTGCTGAGGCAGGACAAGGAGAAGTCAGAATGAAGTCCACCCCTTCCCCCGAACTGATCGGCGCGGTCGACGGCCCGCTGATGATGGAGCACATGGCCGAGTTCGCCAAATGGCGGAAGGAATCGGGCGTGCCGGAGGAGCTGAAGAGCCTCGAATATGTCGAGGCGCGCATGAAGGAATACGGCTTCAGGACCGAACTGATCCTGCACGACGCCTATATCAGCCTGCCCGGCAAGGCGGTCGTGCATGCGCCCGGCGGCGACATACGCTGCATCACCCATTCCTTCTCGCGCTCCGCGCCCAAGGGCGGCCTCAAGGCGGAGGTCGTCGACCTCGGCGCCGGGAGCCCGGCCGACTTCGCCCGCCATGACGTGCGCGGCAAGATCGTCATGGTCGACGGCATCGCCAACCCGGTGATGTCGCGCCGCGCCTCGCTCGCGGGCGCGGCCGGCCAGCTCCACATCAGCCCGCACGAGCACACGCACGAGATGTGCATCTCGCCTGTGTGGGGCAGCCCGACCCACGAGACGGTCGGCAACCTGCCGTCGACGGTCGTCGTCACCGTGCCGCTCGAAGGCGGCGAGGCGCTGCGCGCCAGGCTGAAGCAGACCCCCGGCATCGAGGTCACCATCGAGGCGGAGGTCGACACGCGCTGGCGCAAGACGCCGATCCTCGTCTGCGACATGGACGGCCCGCAGGGCGGCAAGGACGAGCCCTTCGTCTTCTTCACCGGCCACCACGACACCTGGTACTACGGCGTGATGGACAATGGCGGCGCCAACGCCACCATGATCGAGGTCGGCCGCGTCTGCGCCGAGCACCGCAAGGAGTGGAAGCGCGGCCTGCGCATCGTCTTCTGGTCCGGCCATTCGCAGGGCCGCTATTCCGGCTCGTCCTGGTATGCCGAGCAGAACTGGGAGGAGCTGGAGCGCCGCGCGCTGGTCCACGTGAACGTCGATTCGACCGGCGGCAAGGGCAATACCGTGGTGGCCGACACGACAGCGGCGGCCGAGCTGCGCAACCTCGCCCGCGAGGCGATCCGCGACCAGGGACAGCAGGAGTTCACCGACCGTCGCATGAGCCGCGCCGGCGACCAGTCCTTCTGGGGCATCGGCGTCTCCGCCATCTTCGGCAACATGAGCGAGCAGCCGGCGACCGGCGAGGCCAACGCCTCCGCCGCCGTGTTCGGCGGCGGCAACCGGCTCGGCCACGGCACCGGCTGGTGGTGGCACACGCCCGACGACCTGCTCGACAAGATCGAGGAGCCGATCCTGGTCCGCGACACCAAAATCTACCTGCACACGGTCTGGCGGCTGCTCGCCGATCCCGTGCTGCCGCTCGACTGGGCCGAGCACGCCGACTACCTGACCGGGGAGCTGACCGCGCTCCAGAAGGCCGTGGGCGACAGGTTCGACCTGTCAGTCCTCGTGTCGCGCGCCGCCGAGCTGAAGACGCGGGCCGCCAAGCTCAACGGCCTGATCGCGAAGATGGACGACGGCGACGCCGCCCGCCGCGCCAACGAGGCGCTGATCGCGGTTTCCCGCGCGCTGGTGCCGCTCGACTATACCGAGTGCGACCGCTTCGAGCAGGACCCGGCGATCGCCGCCCCGCCCTACCCGTCGCTGCGCCCGGTGCGCGAGATGGCCGGCGTCGAGCCGGGCACCGACCGCTTCAAGTTCCTCTCGGTCGGCGCCTTCCGGGCCCGCAACCGCATCGCCTGGGGACTGCGCGACGCGATCGCCGCCCTCGACGCCGCGCTTGAAGACCTCTCCTCCTCCCGAAAGACCGCGTGACACAGATGCTGCTTGAAAACAGAACCGCACTGGTGACCGGCGGTGCCGGCCGTATCGGCCGCGCCATCGCCGATGTGTTCCTGCGCGAGGGTGCGGCCGTCGTCATGGCCGATCTCGACGGCAAGCGCGTCGCCAAGGCCGCCGCCGAGCTGGGCGCCGAATATCCCGGCAAGGTCGCCTGGACGGCCGGCGATCAGTCGAAGCCGGAAGACGCCGCCCGCTTCGTGACGGAAGCCGAGGAAAAGCTCGGCCTGCCCGACATCCTCGCCAACGCGCACGGCATCTTCCCGAACTGCCCGCTGGTCGACGTCACCGTCGAGGAATGGGACAGCGTCTTCAACGTCAACGTCCGCGGCACCATGCTGACCTGCCAGACGCTGGCGCGGCGCTGGATCGACGCCAGGGTGAAGGGCGCCATCATCAACATCTCGTCGGGCGCGGCCAAGTCCGGCCGGCCGGGCGGGGCGCACTACAGCGGCTCCAAGGCCGCCGTCGACGCGCTCACCCACGTCTTCGCCATCGAGCTCGGACCCCACGGCATCCGCGTCAACGCGATCGCGCCGGGCCTCATCCTCGACAACGTCATCACCGAGGAGAGCGACGACCTGCACCCCTACGTCAACCTGACGCTGAAGGGCACGCCGATCGGCCGCACCGGCTCGCCCTACGACATCGCCGAGGCGGCCGCCTTCCTCGCTTCCGAGCGGTCGGGCTGGACCACCGGCGCGATCCTCGAAGTCACCGGCGGCACCCATACCGGCCGCACCCATATGCCAACCACGAGGCAGCTCCGCTGATGAAGACCGATCCCATTCTCGTCGTCGGCGCAGGCGCCATCGGCGCCATCGTCGGCGCCCATCTGATCGAGGCCGGCCACACCGTCCACTTCGCCGACAACAACGCCGACCACGTCGCGGCCGTGAGGAAGAACGGCCTGAAACTCTCCGGCGACAGGGAGCGCACCGTGCCGGCGACGATCATGTCACCCGCCGAGGTGAGCGACACCTATCCGGTCGTGCTGCTGGCCGTGAAGGCGCCGCACACGATGGCCGCCCTGCCCACCGTGGAAAAGGCGCTCGCGGCCGACGGCTGCGTCGTCTCCCTCCAGAACGGGCTGGAGGAATACAAGATCGCCAAGGCGGTCGGCGCAAAGCGCACCATCGGCGCGTACCTGACCTTCGGCGGCTTCTACGTCGAGCCCGGCCACGTTAAGCATGGCGGCGCCGGCAGCTTCAAGATCGGCGAGATCGACGGCACGATCACGCCGCGCGTCGAGACGCTGGCCAGGATGCTGTCGGCCCTGCAGCCGGTCGGCGTCACCGACAACATCTTCGGTTATCTGTGGACCAAGATGGCGCTCGGCTCGGTCTATTTCGGCACGGCGATCGTCGATGCCTCGGTGCTCGACGTCTACGACCGCGCCGACGCGCGCGCCGTGCTGGAGACGATCTGCGGCGAGACCGTCACCGTCGCCGACGCAATGGGCGTGCGCGTCGAGACCAGCGACGGCTTCGATCCCAAGGCCTTCCGGCCCGGCGCCACCGACCAGGCGGCGAAGGACGCCTCCTGGGCCGCCCAGCGCCGCTACTGGGGCAGCCACGACAACCCGGTCACCGGGGTGTGGCGCGATCTCGCCATCCACAAGCGGCCGACCGAGGTCGACTTCCAGATCAAGCCGATCATCGACCTGGCGCACGAGAAGGGCATTGCCGTGCCCCATCTCGAGCGTCTGCGCGCCACTGTGAAGGCGATCGAGAAGGGCGAGCGCCCGCAATCCTTCGACGCGCTGCTGGACGTCGCGGCAGGCTAGAAACCCTATTCGACAGGCGCCGCGGGATGCGGCGCTTGTCGCCTTGCCGGCTGCCTCAGTCCTGCGCGACCGGCCAGCGCCAGAAATCGCTGCCCTCGGCGTTGAGGTTGCGGTTGAGCACCATCTTGTGCACCTCGTCGGCGCCGTCGACCAGCCGCGCCTGCCGGGCGTAGCGGTAGATCCATTCGAGCACGGTATCCTTGGAATAGCCGCGCGCCCCGTTGATCTGGATCGCCGTGTCGGCCGCCTGGTGCAGCAGGTTGGCGACATGGACCTTCGCCATCGACACCTCCTTGCGGGCGAAGCCGCCGCGGTCGAGCTCCCACGCCGCCTTCATCACCAGCAGCCGGCCGATCTCGATCTTCATGGCGAGGTCGCCGAGCATCATCTGGATCGACTCGCGCTTGGCCAGCCGCTCGCCGAAGGCGAAGCGCTCGGCGGCGTAGGTGCGGGCGATCTCGACGCAGCGCTTGGACAGGCCGAGCCAGCGCATGCAATGCGTCAGCCGCGCCGGCCCGAGCCGCACCTGCGTCACCTTCAGCCCGTCGCCCTCGCCGAGCAGCACGTTCTCGGCCGGGATTTCGAGGTCCTCGAACACCAGCTCGCAATGGCCGCCATGCTCTTCCGGCCCCATGATCTCGATGCGCCGGTCGATCCGCCAGCCGGGCTGGTCGCGGTCGAACAGGAAGGCGGTCAGGCCCTTGCGCGGATCGTCCGACGTGCGCGCGAGCAGGATGAAGTGCTGCGCCTCCTCCGCGCCGGTGATGAACCACTTGCGGCCGCGGATGACGTAGCGGTCGCCCTTCCTCGTCGCTGCGGTCAGCATCATCGACGGGTCCGAGCCGCCGCCCGGATGCGGCTCGGTCATCACGAAGGACGAGCGCACCTTGCCCTCCACGATCGGCTTCAGCCAGCGCCCCTTCTGGGCCGGCGTGCCGACCGCCTCCAGCACCATCATGTTGCCGTCGTCGGGCGCAGCCGAGTTGAACACGGCCGGTCCGAAGATCGAGCGGTTCATCGCCTCGTAGCAGACAGCCATGCCCATCCTGCCGAGCCCGGCGCCGCCGTTCTCCGGCTTGAGCTGGAGGCACCACAGGCCCTGTGCGCGCGCCTTGGAGCGCAGCGGCTCCAGCACGTCCAGCCGGATGTTCTCGTGCGCGTCGTAGGAGGCGCGGTCGGCCTCCAGCGGCAGCACCTCGCGCTCGACGAAGTCGGCGATGCGGGCGCGATAGTCCTCGACCGCGGCGGAAATGGTGAAATCCATGATCTGTCTTCCTCTCAGAGTGACGAAACGAGGTGGCCGCCATCGACGGCGAGCGTCGCGCCGGTGATGTAGCTGCCGGCGTCGGAGGCGAGCAGCAGCAGCGGCGCGTCGAGGTCGCTCATCGTGCCCAGCCGCCGCTGCGGGATGCGCCGGATCAATGCCTGGCCGGCATCGCTGGCGAAGAAGTCGCGGTTGATGTCGGTCTCGATGTAGCCGGGGCACAGCGCGTTGACGCGGATGCGATGGCGCGCCCATTCCAGCGCCAGCGCCTTGGTGAGCTGGACGAGGCCCGCCTTGGACGCGGCATAGGCCGACACGCCGCCACCGACCCTCAGGCCGAGGATCGAGGCGATGTTGACGATCGAACCCGGCAGTCCGGCCTCCCGCATACCCCGCGCAACCGCCTGCGCGACGAGGAAGGCGCCCTTGAGGTTGGTGTCGAGCACGCGGTCCCAGCCTTCCTCCGAAAGCTCCAGCGCCGCGCCCTCGCCGGAAAGCCCGGCATTGTTGATCAGGATATCGGGTGCGGCGCCGAGCCCGCCGATGGCCGAGCGGACGGCGTCGCCGTCGGCCACGTCGAGCGCCAGCACGCGCGCCGAGCCGCCCGAACCGGCGATCTCGTCGCGCAGCGCCTCCAGCGCGTCGACCCGCCGCGCGGCGATCACGACGGACGCGCCGTGGCGGGCGAGCAGCGCGGCGAAATGGCGGCCGAGCCCGCTCGATGCGCCGGTGACGAGGGCCGTGCGGCCCGACAGGTCAAACATGATGCCTCCATAAAAACGAGCGAGCGCTCACATTTTTATTGCGCCGGCGCGCGCATCTGTCAAGCTGTCCCTGCGCGGTTGCCACGGGCGATGGCGCTCGCTAGAGCAGGACGCGGCCATGGCTGCCTTTGCCGAAGGAGGATGCGCTTGGCGAAGATCGAGGCCGTTCCCGGCCGGACATACACCACCGAAGAGCTGTGCGGCCGCATCGTCGAGCGCCATCGCGAGCGCATCAAGGTTCGCAAGCCGGCGCTGGTCGTCGCCAACCTGTCGCGCATCGTCACCGCCTTCCTCAAGCTCTCCAATCGTCAGGGCTTCCACGCCACATCCCTGCGCGAGCTGGCCGAGGCCTCCGGGCTGAGCATGGGAGGCCTCTACACCTATTTCGACAGCAAGGAGACGCTGCTGCTGATGGTGCTGGACGAGGTCGCCGACACGATGCGCGAGCTGCTCGCCGCGGTGCCGGCGGAGGTCGCGGCCGACCCTCGCGCCCACCTGCGCTGGCTGATCGCCAGCCACGTCCGGCTGAGCGAGGCGATGCAGCCCTGGTTCGTCTTCGCCTTCATGGAGGCGAAGTCGTTTCCGCCGTCCGCCCGCCGCTCCGCGGTCGATTCCGAGATGCTGGCCGAGGCCGAGCTGACGGCCATCTTCGAACGCGGCACGCAGGCCGGCGTCTTCGCGGTCGCCGAGCCGCAGCTCGCCGCGGCGCTGGTCAAGCCGTTGCTGCAGGACTGGTACGTGAAGCGCGCCAAATACCGCAAGCGCGGCATCGGCATCGACGCCTATATCGAGGGCGTCACCGGCTTCGTCGAGCGCGCCACGCTGAAGGCGGGCTGAGCCGCCTCAGGCGCCCGCCTCCTCGATATGGCCGCCGAGGAACAGGCGGCCGACGCGCGGGTCGGCCAGCAGCCTGTCGGCGCGGTCGTGCATGCGGGTGCGGCCGAGCTCCAGCACCAGCCCGTAATCCGACATGGCGAGCGCGGCCTTGGCGTTCTGCTCCACCATCAGCACGGTCACCCCGTTGTCGCGCAGGCGCTTCAGCGTGGAAAAGACCTCCTGCACGAGGTTGGGCGACAGCCCGATCGACGGCTCGTCGATCAGCATGAGCTGCGGGTCGAGCAGCAGGGCACGCGCGATCTCGAGCTGCTTCTGCTGGCCGCCGGAAAGCTCGATCGCCTTGCGGTCGCGATGCTGGCGCAACATCGGGAACTGGTCCATCACCTCTTCCATGCGGGCCCGCACGCGCTGCTGGTCCGGCGAGGTGACGCCGCCGAGCTCCAGATTGTGCAGAACGGAGAGTTGCGGGATCACGTTGCGGCCCTGCGGGACGTAGGTGACGCCGTGGCCGATCATCCGCGCCGGGCTCTGGCGTGTCACGTCGCGCCCTTCGAGCAGCACCTGGCCGGAATGGATGTTGAGCAGGCCGAAGACCGCCTTGAACACGGTCGACTTGCCGGCCCCGTTGGGGCCGATGATCGTGGTGATCGAGGCCTTCGGAATGGAAAAGCTCACCCCGTTGAGGATGGTGATCTTGCCGTAGCCGCCGTAGACCTCCTTGAGCTCGAGCATCCGGTCAGCCTCCCAGATAGGCGTCGATGACGGTCTGGTTGCTGCGGATCTCCTCCGGCCCGCCTTCCGCGATCACCCGCCCCTCGGCGAGCACGATGATGCGGCTGCACAGCGACATCACGAATTCCATGTTGTGCTCGATGACCACGAAGGTCGTCCCGTGCTCCCGGTTGTAGGTGGAAAGCCGCTCCTTCAGGCCGGCGAGCATGGTCAGGTTGACGCCGCCCGCCGGCTCGTCGAGCAGGACGAGGCTGGGGCCGGCCATGAAGGCCATCGCCGCATCGACCAGCTTCTGCTGCCCGTAGGAGAGCGAGCCCGCCATCTGGTCGCGCAGGTGCGTCAGCCGGAAGAAGTCGATCATCCGGTCCGCTTCCCCCGCGAGCCCCGCGTCCGGCGCCCCGAACAGGCGGCCGAGCATGGTGCCGCGATGCTCCTGCCCGGCCACGATGATGTTGTCGAGAACAGTCATCTGCGGGAAGACGGAAAGCTGCTGGAAGGTGCGGCCGACGCCGAGCTTGTTCAAATCGCAGGCGCGCCGGCCCGAAACGTCGCGCCCGTTCACCTCGACGTGGCCGGTGTCCGGCTTCAACTGGCCGAGGATGCAGTTGAACAGCGTCGACTTGCCCGACCCGTTCGGCCCGATCAGCCCGAGGATCTCGCCCGGCCGCACGTCGAACGAGACGCCGTCGACCGCCTTGATCGCACCGAAGGTCTTGGACAGGTCGCGCACCGAAAGGACGGGGCTCGCCGCGCTCATAGCTGCGCTCCCGCCTTCAGGTCGCCCCGATCGACCGGCTTGCGCCGCACGAGGTCGCGCAGCTTGCGGCCGAGCCCGATCAGGCCCGACGGGCAGTAGATCATCAGCACGATGACCAGCACCGCGTAGATCATCAGGTAGTAGCCCTCGGTGAAGCGCAGGAATTCCGGCATCAGGATGACCACCGCCGCGCCCAGGATCGGCCCGAAGAAATATCCCGCGCCGCCCACCACGACCATCAGCAGGATGCGCAGCGAGTGGCCGAGCGCGAAGGAGGTCGGGTCGATATACTGCACCAGCGGCGTCACCAGCGCGCCGGCGAGCCCGCCGCAGGCCGAGCCGATGGCGAACGCCATCAGCGTCAGCCGGCGCGTGTCGATGCCGAGGCTCTCGGCGCGGATCGGGTTCTCGCGCAGCGCCTTGAAGGCGCGGCCCCAGGGCGAGCGCACGATGCCGTAGAACAGGCCGCAGAACACGACGAAGACGAACAGCGTGAAATAGTAGAAGGGCAGGTTCTTCGTCATGGCGAAGCCGAGCACGCTCGGACGCGGCATGCCCGATAGGCCGTAAATACCCCCGGTCAGCCACTCCTCGTTGCGGCTGACCAGGAAGACGAGCGAATTGAAGGCGAGCGTCACGAAGGCGAGGAAGTGCCCCTTGACGCGCAGCGCCGGGAAGCCGAGCAGCAGCCCGACGACGAGGCAGAGCACGACGCCGAGCAGCATGCCCACCACCCACGGCCAGCCGGCGAGCGTCAGGATCGCCGTCGAATAGGCGCCGATCGCCATGAACGAGGCCTGCGCCAGCGAGATCTGGCCGGCATAGCCGAGCGTCAGGTTGAGCCCCATCGCGGCGATCGAGAAGATGAGCCAGGACGACAGCAGGTAGATGACGTAGTTGCCCTGCCCCAGCGGGGCGACGATCAGCGCGGCGAGGCCGACGAGCAGGAGGGCGGGTTTCAGATAGGCGCGCATCAGACCTGCCTGCCCTCAGAGGTGCCGAGCAGCCCCTGCGGCCGCCACAGGATGATGATGATGAGCAGCACCAGCGGCAGCGCGGCGCGGTAGCTCGCGGTGACGTAGGTCGCCGTCAGATTGTCGAGCACACCGATCAGCAGGCCGCCGACCAGCGCGCCACGGATCTGGTTGAAGCCGCCGACGATCGCCGCGATGAAGGCGACGATGCCGAGCGTCTCGCCATTGAAGAACTTGGCGAGATAGACGGGAGAGATCAGCATCGAGGCGAACGCGGCGAGTGCGGCGTTGATCAGGAAGGTGTAGAGCACCATCCGCCTCGTGTTGACGCCGAGGATCTCGGCCACCTGCGGGTTCTGCGCCGTCGCCTGGATGCAGCGGCCCGTGCGCGTGCGGTTGAGGAACAAGGTCAGCGCCACCACCACCGCCAGCGAGACGACGAGGTTGAGGATGTCCTGCATCGACACGATCGCGCCGCCGATCGACATCGTCGTCTGCGGGAACAGCGGCGGATAGGGCTGCGCCTCCGCCCCGTAGAACTGCTTGGCGCCCTCCTTGAGCAGGATGCTCAGCGCCATCGTCGCGATGATGAGCGGCAGGCCCGTGCTGGGCAGCATCGGCTGCACGATCAGCCGCTTGAACAGGTAGCCGAGCACCAGCACCGAGATCACCAACCCGAAGGCCAGCGCCGCCCACAGCGGCCAGCCGAGCCAGTGCAGCGCGATCAGCACGAAGAAGGCCGGCAGCATGACGAACTCGCCCTGCGCGAAGTTCACCGTCTGCGCGGCCTGCCAGACCAGCGTGAAGCCGATCGCCGCCAGCGCGTAGATCGATCCGGTCGCCAGACCGGAAAGCACGACTTGCAGGAACTCCGACATCGGCGCCCGGCCCCCAAGAGCATTTCCAGCAAAAAGTGCGAAGCGGTTTTGCGTTCGGAAATGCGGCTTGAACGATGAAATGGAGCGGTTCTGCCGATTCAGTAAAACCCGAACCGCTCCAATGCGTTATCGGCGCGCGGCGTCCGCTGGAAGCGGGCGCCGCGAACCCGTGCCGAAGGCAGGATCAGTTGGCCGGCACCATGCCGATGACGACCTGCTTGTTGTCCTTGACCTGGGTCATGAAGCTCGGCCGCGACAGCTCGCCGTTCTTGTCCCAGCTCGTGTCGAGCAGCATGCCCGGATGGTCGGCGACCTTCAGCGTCAGCCCGTGCAGCTTGTCGGCCAGCGCCTGGCTGTCGAGCTTGCCGTTCATTTCGGTGACGTACTTGATCGCGTAGACGCCGATATAGCCCTTGATGCCGTTGTGGTCGGTGTCGCGCTTGTACTTGTCCTGGAACTTCTTCACGAATTCCTGGATGAGCGGATCGGGCGCGCTGGTCGCGAGGCCGACATGGGCGAGCGCGCCCTCGGCCGCGCCGGCGGCGAGGTCGATCACCTTCTGGCCGGTCAGCGTCACCTCGCCCACCAGCGGGATGGTCAGGCCCTGCTTCTTGGCCTCGCGCAGCAGGCGGGCGGACTCTTCCTCGTTGACGTAGACGAACGCGGCTTCCGCGCCCGACTGCTTGATCTTGGAGACGTCGGCGGCGAAGTCGGCCTGGCCCTGCTCGCTCGGCACGTCGGCCACGACCTCGATGCCGGCGCCCTTCATCTCGTTGATGAAGACGTCGTGCCCGCCCTTGCCGAACTCGTTGTTGACCCACGCCACGGCGATCTTCTTCACCTTGAGCGTGTCCTTGAAATAGGCCGTCAGGGCCGGAACGCCCTTGGCCGAGCTCGACGCCGTGCGGAAGATGTAGGCGTTGCCCTTCTCGGTGATGCTCGGCGCCTCGGCGCCGGTGAACTGCGGGATGCCGGCCTGCTGGGCGACCAGCATGTTGACCACCGTCGAGCCCGAATAGACCGTGCCCATGATGGCATAGGCGCCGGCGTCGATCGCCTTCTGGACCAGCGCGCGCGAGGTCTGCGGATCGGTCTGCGTGTCGTAGTCGGGCATGTCGATCTTCTTGCCCAGTATGCCGCCGGCCGCGTTGATCTCGTCGACGGCGATGTGCGCGCCGTCACGGTAGTTCGTGCCGGAGACCGCGCCGGGGCCCGACAGCTCGCATACGCACGGCACGAGCACCGCGTCGTCCGCGGCCCATGCGGCCGCCCACGGCGCCGCGACGAACACCGACGCCGTCAGCGCGGTGGCCAGGATGGTTCTTCTCGACTGCATTTCCTTAGTCCTCCCTTGGAATCCGGCTCGCGCCGTCTGCATGAAAACTGTCCGGCGGGACGGCCGGCCGTCCCGCAAATCCCCTTCCATCGGGCCTCACGCCCCCGGCGTCTTGGCCCGTATGTCGTCGGCGAGCAGCTTGCGCAGCTCCGCCGTCACCTCGGGCGTGCGGCCGAACCAGTGGCGGAACCCCTCGCCCGCCTGGTGCAGCAGCATGCCCAGCCCGTCGACCGTCCTCAGCCCGCGCGCCTTGGCGGCCTTGAGCAGGTTCGTCTCCAGCGGCACGTAGACGACGTCGTGGACGATCGCATCCGCCGGGAGCCGCGACAGGTCGATCTCCAGCGGCGGCTGCCCGACCATGCCGAGGCTCGTCGTGTTGACCAGCAGGCGCGCCGACTTCATCAACCCGGGAAGCTCGTCGAGGCTGTGCGCGGTGACGCCCTTGCCGAAATGGTCGGCCAGCTCCTGCGCCTTCGCCACGGTGCGGTTGCACAGCGCGATCTCCATCCCGCGCTTGAGGAGCCCGTAGACGGCTGCGCGCGTCGCCCCGCCGGCGCCGAGGATCACCGCCCGGCCCGAACCGCCGTCCCAGCCGGGCGCCAGCTCGTCCAGGTTGCCGATGAAGCCGATCCAGTCGCTGTTGCCGCCGACGACCCTGCCGTCTTCCAGCCACAGCGTGTTGACCGCGCCGATCCGGCCTGCCGCATCGTCGATGCGGTCGAGATAGGGCATGACGGCGAGCTTGTGCGGGACGGTGACGTTGCCGCCGACCCAGTTGTCGCGAAAGCCGGCGAAGAAGGTCGGCAGGTCGGCCGGCGCCACGTCGGCCCGCTCGTAGCTGCCGTCGATGCCGTAGCGCTTCAGCCAGTAGCCGTGCAGCATCGGCGAGCGCGAGTGGGACACGGGGTGTCCGAGGATGAACGCGCGAGGCCCGCTCATGCGAGCGCCCCCATCTGCGCGCCGCGCACGCGACCTGCGCTCCGGTCCTTCCGCCGCACTGTCTTTTCCATCATTTCCTCGGCATGCCCTTCGGTCTCAGGTGCCGCTTGAGCGCGGCGATGCGGAAAGGTGCGTTGGGCGCGCCGAAGCCGCGATAGCCGTTGCGGCGCTCCACCACCTCGAAGAAGAAACCCTCGCCGTAGTTCGGGCTGTAGAACTGGAAGTACTCCCCATCGCCCTCGCGGTCGTAGAGGATGTTCTCCTCCCGCAGCCGGTCGGCGAGCTCGGGATCGAGGCCGAAGCGGGCCTCGATGTCGTCGTAATAGTTGCGCGGGATCTGCAGCGCGGCGAAGCCGTTGGCTCGAAGCGCGGCGGCGGTGGCGAAGATGTCGTCGGTGGCGAAGGCCAGGTGCTGGATGCCCGAGCCGAAGCTCTCGGCGATGAAATGGCCGGCCAGCGTCTTGTGGTTCTCGGCACCGTTGAAGGTGATCCGCAGCGCCCCGTCCGGGCTCTCCAACGCCTGGCTGCGCACCAGCCCGGCCGGGTCGGCGATGTCGAGCAGCGGCGTCTTCGAGACCTCGAAGATGGCGGCGTAGAACAGCAGCCAGCTCAGCATCTCGTCGCCCTGCATGGTCTGCGCGACGTGGTCGATGCGGGTCAGGCCGGCGTCCTGCGGCGCATCGGCGGCGGGGAGAGGCATGAAGTCGATCTCCCACAACCGGCCGAGCTCGGTCCTGTCGTCGATGAGGTAGACGAGCCCGCCGCCGACGCCGCGGATGGCGGGGATGACGAGTTCGCCCGGCCCGACTTCCTGCTCGAACGGCTCGGCACCCAGCGCCTTCGCCCGCTCGAACGCCGCGCCCGCGTCGTCGACCCTGAGCGCCATCGCATAGGCGGACGTGCCATGGACGAGGAAGGAGGAATGCGCCAGCCCCTCGCGCTCGGTGTTGAGCACGATGCGGATGTCGCCCTGCGAGAACAGCGTCACGTCCTTCGAGACGTGGCGGGCAGACGCCCGGAAGCCGAGCGTGCGAAACAGCGCGGCGAGGTCCCGCGCTTCCGCCGCGTTGGCCGAAAACTCGACGAAGGCGACGCCTCCGGCGCGGCTGCGCGCCGGCATGGCGGGCACGCTCATGGCGATCTGCGGCTCGCGCCGGCGCACCTCGTCCATCAGGTAGACGAGCGAGCGCTTTCCATCGACCGAGATCAGGCCCGGCGAGCCGCCACGGAACTGGTCGTTGAAGATCTCCAGCGACAGCGGCCCGTCATAGCCGGTGGCCGCGACGGCGCGCATGAAGTCGACCACCGGCAGGTCGCCCTCGCCCGGCATGTTGCGGAAATGCCGGCTGAGATAGAGCACGTCCATGTCGATCTTCGGCGCGTCGGCGAGCTGGACGATGAAGATGCGGTCGCCGGGGATCGCCCGGATCGAATTGACGTCGATGCCGCGCGTCAGCGTGTGGAAGGAATCGAGGATCAGCCCGATGTTCGGGTGGTCGGCCCGCCGCACGATCTCCCATGCGTCGCGGTGGTCGCTGATGTGGCGGCCCCAGGCCAGCGCCTCGTAGCCGACGCGCAAGGCCCGCCTGGCCGCCCGCTCGCCCAGCTCGCGAAAATCGTCGGCGGCGCGGTCGATGCCGCCGAGGCTGAGCGGCGAGACGTTCGAGCACACCAGCATCAGGTCGGTGCCGAGCTCCTGCATGATGTCGAACTTGCGCTCGGCGCGGTCGAACGTGCGCGTCCGCTGCGGCTCGGGCATGCCCTCGAAATCGCGGAAAGGCTGGAACAGGGTGATCTCCAGCCCGGCCTCGCGCACCAGCCGGCCCACCTCGCGCGGCGAGCCGTCGAAGGTGAGGAAATCGTTCTCGAAGATCTCGACACCGTCGAAGCCGGCGGCCGAGATGGCGGCGAGCTTCTCCTGCAGGGTGCCGCTGATCGAGACGGTGGCGATCGAGGTCTTCATCGGGCTGCCGCCTTGCGGCGCTTCACGCCACCACTTTCCTCCGGCGCCGGACTCGCCGCCGCCTCCGCCATGAAGCGCAGATAGGTGAGCAGGATCGGCACCTGCGCCAGCGCCATCTCCTCGCCAGTCTGGATGCGCGCGCCGCGGCGCCCCGCCTCGTTGAGCCAGCGCGTCACCACCGGCCGGGTGATGGCGTCGGCGAACACCGTCGCCTCAGGCAGCATCTCGAGCGGATAGGGATAGGGATCGTGTGGCGCCATGCCGGTGGGCGTGGCGTTGATGGCAATGTCGATCGCGCGGCCCGGCCGCACGGCGTCCGACACCGCAAGCCCTGGATAGAAGCGCTCGAGGTCCGCCATCAGCGCGCGCTGGCGCATCTGGTCCTGCTCCACGATGGCGAGGGAGGCCGCACCTTCTTCCGCCACCGCATGCGCGATCGCCGTGCCGGCGCCGCCGGCGCCGATCACCAGCACGTTGCGGCCGCCGAGAGCCACCCCGCGCTGCTTCAGCGCCACCACCATCGCCAGCCCGTCGGTCATGTCGCCGACCAGCTTGCCCGATGGTGTGCGCCGGATGATGTTCACCGCCTTGGCGCGGCGCGCCCGCTCGCTCACCTCGTCGGAGGCCGCGAAAGCGGCCTGCTTGTGCGGCATGGTGATGGTACAGCCGACGCAGTTCTCGGTCGCCTTCAGCACGTCGAAGAAGGCTGCCACGCGCTCGGGCCGCACGTCCATCGGCACCACGACCGCGTCGATCCCCTGTTCCGCGAACCACTGGTTCATCGGCCCGGGCGTCTTCACCTGTTCGACGGGATGGCCGACCAGCGGAATGATCGATGTCCTGCCCGTGACGGCGGGTTTCCGCGCCATGTCGACCGAGGCCCGAAGGCCACCTCCCTCGCGAAGCCGGTGCGCGGACCTTTTCGGCCTCTCGCTGGCGGGTCAGCCGACCCGTCGCGCGCTTCCGGCAATTTGGTCGCTCATTCAATGCACCGCCAAATCGGAAGCGCAAATACCAAAATTGCGGGAATACGTAACATCATGTTACTTTTTGGAGGTCATCGCTGCATCCAGAGGAAGCCCGGCAGCCAGCGTCATTTCGGTGCGTAGAAACTCGATGAAAGCCTCGGCATAGACCGAGAGTGCCACGTCGTTGCGATAGGCCGCATAGGTCTGGAACCCGCTCTCGGCGTCGATCTCCAGACACTTCACACCCGGCGTCCGGCCGCCCGCCATCGTGAACTCGTCGATGATGGCGATCCCGAGCCCGGCCGCGACGAGGCTCGCGACCATCGTGCCGAAGCGGGCCCTGATGTCCATCCGGTAGCTCAGCCCCTCGCGCCGGAAGATCTCGGTCATGACGCGGCCGTAGGGATCGTTGGGGTCGATGCCGATCAGCGGATGCGCGGCGATCTCCCGCGGCGCGATCGACATGCGCTGCGCCAGCTCGCTCTCCGCCGGCACGATGCAGACCAGCCGGCCCGCCGCCAGCGGCGCGAAGTCGATCGTCGCATGGTCCAGCCGCGAGCTGACGGCCACCACCTCGCCGCGGCCGAGCAGCAGATAGTCGATCGCTTCCTCGATCTTCAGGATGTTGATGTCGATCGCGAGCTCGGGAAACTGCCCGCGCAGCCGCTCCAGCGCGCGCGGCACCATGACGTTGGCGATGCTCGGCACCGAGGCGACCGACAGCTCGCGCCCCTCGCCCCGCTCCAGCCGGCCGATCGCGAACTGCAGGTCCTCGACCTTGCGGTAGACGCTGTCCAGCAGGTCGAAGATGCTGCTCGCCTCGGGCGTCGGCACGTAGCGGCCGTGGCGACGGTTGAACAGGCGCACGCCGAGCATGTCCTCGGTGTATTTCATCAGCCGGCTGATGCCGGGCGACGAGACGTTGAGCAGCTTGGCCGCGCCGGCGATCGTGCCGGTGACGAGGATGGCGCGGATGACCTCGATCTGGCGCAGCGTCAGCATGGCTCGTCCCTCCGCCCCGGCTGGCCTCAGCCCCCGTCCGCCGCGCCGAAGCCGAACAGCCGCCGCGGCGTCTCCCACAAAACGGCGCGGCGCGCGGCCGCGTCCGGCAGCAGCCGCTCGGCGAGCCGCACCAGCGGGCCGTAATCCTGCCGCTCGGTGGCGCGCAGATAGGGCCAGTCCGACGCCCACATGCAGCGCTGCGGCGTGAACGCCTTGAGCAGCGCGGTCACGAAAGGCCACGCGTCCGCGAACGGATAGGGATCGCGAGAGAACTTCGGATAGCCCGACAGCTTGACGAAGACGCGGCCCGTGTCGGCCAGCCGCAGCAGCGCGGCGAAGCCCGGCTGGGCGAGCCCCGCCTCCGGCGTCGGCCGCCCGCAATGGTCGATCATCACCCGCACCGGGATTTGCTCGATCCATGGCGCGAAGGCGAGGAACTGGTCGTGCTCGCACTGGAGCTGGACGAACATGTCGAGCTCGGCGAGCTTCTCCATCAGCCCGCGCGCCCCGTGATAATAGTCGGTCCCGTGGAAGGTGGGATTGAAGGCGATGCCGACCACGCCGCGCGCCTTGAGGTCGCGCAGCGTGCCCATGTCCGCGTCGAGATCGACGATGGCCACGCCCTTGAAGCGGCCGGGATGGCTGGAAATCGCGTCGAGCATGCAGCGATTGTCGCCGCCATAACCCGAATTGGGCTGCACCAGCAGCAGGTGGCGCACGCCGTAGGTGTCCATCACCTGCACGAGCTGTTCGGCCGTGCCGATCTCCTGGCCGGCCGGCTTGTAGGCGATGTCGCTGCCATAGGGAAACCGCGCGGGGTCCAGCACATGGGCATGGCAGTCGATCTTGGGTTCCTCGAAAATGCCCATGCCGTACCCCCCTGGCGACCTGTTCCGGCCGGCTTTATGGGACGGCGGCGGCCCGCCGCGCAATGCCGCTTTTCCGGTCGGGCACCCGAAGGTGCGACGCCCGGCACGGTTGACTGCACGGCGCGAGGCGGAAATGCTCCGCGCTCAGACGGAACCGGACCGATGAACGAAAAGCCGACGACCAGCGATTGCTGCATGCCCGCCGCGGCACCGCGCCCCGAACTGTCCGCGACCCGCGTCGCGGCTGGCGGCGGTGTCCACCTGATCGAGCAGGCGGTGCTGCCGGGCGGTACGTTCCGCATGGGCGACGCCAATGGCGACGGCAATCCCGGCGACGGCGAGTGGCCGGTCCACGAGGTGCGGCTGTCGCCCTTCTCGATCGACGCGACCAGCGTCACCAATGCCGACTTCGCCCGCTTCGTCGAGGCGACCGGCTACCGCACGGAGGCCGAGGAATTCGGCTATTCCGCCGTCTTCCACCTCGCGCTCCAGGCCGAGGACGACGACATCGTCGGCCAGCCGCCGCAGACGCCCTGGTGGCTGGGCGTCGCCGGCGCCGACTGGCGCCATCCGAACGGGCGCCTGAGCGGCCTCGACGGGCTCGGCGACCACCCCGTGGTGCATGTGAGCTGGAATGACGCGCAGGCCTATTGCCGCTGGGCGGGCCGCCGCCTGCCGACAGAGGCGGAATGGGAATATGCCGCCCGTGGCGGACTCGCCGGCAGGCGCTATCCGTGGGGTGACGCGCTGCTCGGCGAGGACGGGGGCTGGCGCTGCAACGTCTGGCAGGGCGTGTTCCCCGCGCGCAACGACCTCGACGACGGCTGGCTGACGACCGCGCCGGTGCGCACCTACGCGCCCAACGGGCTCGGCCTGTGGCAGATGATTGGCAATGTCTGGGAATGGTGCGGGGACTGGTTCGACCCCACCTACTACGCCCGCTCTCCGGGCGAGAACCCGCATGGACCCGACCGCGGCTCCCAGCGCAGCCTGCGCGGCGGCTCCTATCTGTGCCACCCCTCCTACTGCAACCGCTACCGCAACGCCGCGCGCTCCTCGAACACGCCCGACAGCTCGGCCGGCAATATCGGCTTCCGCACCGTCGCGGCCTGAGCGGTCGGCCACGGTTGCCACCGCACCGGCGCCGTTAACTCCGCAAAATGGCCATTGAAATCGATTTCATCGTATGATTTCGTAGGGTCGAGGTAACTTAGGGAGGTCCTCAAGTGAGCAAGTTTACCGCAATCGCACTTTCGACCGTCGCGGCGATCGCCGTCACGGCCTTCTCCGCCAACGCCGAGGATTTCAAGATCGGCCTGTCCAACGGCTGGGTCGGCTCCGAATGGCGCACCCAGATGATCGACGAGGCCAAGGCCGCCGCCGAGGCCTGGAAGGCCAAGGGCGTCAACGTCGAGGTCGTGGTGCAGAGCGCCAATGTCGACGTGCCGGGCCAGATCGCCCACGTCCGTAACTTCATCAATGAAGGCGTCAACGCCATCATCATCAACCCCAACAGCCCGACGGCCTTCGACCCGGTCTTCGCGCAGGCCAAGGAAGCCGGCATCCTGGTGATCTCCACCGACGCCGAGGTCTCCTCGCCCGACGCGCTCTATGTCGGCATCGACCAGACCGCCTGGGGTGCCGCCGGCGCCGAATGGCTCGCCAAGACGCTGAACGGCAAGGGCAACGTGGTCGCCATCAACGGTGTCGCCGGCCACCCGGCCAACGAGATGCGCGTCGCCGGCTACCGCTCGGTGTTCTCGAAGTATCCGGACATCAAGGTCGTCAACGAGGTCAACGCCAACTGGGATCAGGCGCAGGGCCAGCAGGCCATGCAGAACCTGCTTGCCACCTATCCCGACATCAACGGCGTGTGGGTGCAGGACGGCATGGCCGCCGGCGCCTGGAAGTCGATCATGGATGCGGGCAAGGCCGGCAGCATCGCCGCCACCGGCGAGATCCGCAAGGACTTCATCGACCTGTGGATCAAGGACAAGCTGAACTCCGGCGCCTCGGTGAACCCGCCCGGCGTGATGGCGTCGGCGCTCAACGTCGCCGTGCTGATGCTCCAGAAGAAGGAGCTCAAGGAGCCCGCGACGGCCGGCCAGTACAAGAACGCCATGTACCTGCCGATCCCGTTCATCGACAGTTCCAACGTCGCCGACGCCGCCAAGCAGCTCGACGGCAAGCCGGGCTACTACTCCTACACCGAGCAGCTCTCGATCGAAGACGCCGAAAAGCTCTTCAAGTAGGATCCTCCCGAGCCGGGAGTGCGCGGACCATGTCTGCGCGCTCCCGTGCCCGGTCCCCGGGGGTGGCATGTCGAAACTCAAGCTCAGCGGCGTGAGCAAGGCTTACGGCGCCACCTTGGCGCTCCGCCGGGGCGACCTCGAGGTGGAGGCCGGCGAGGTCCACGTCCTGATCGGCTCGAACGGCTCGGGCAAGAGCACGCTGTGCAAGATCGCGGCCGGCAGCGTCCGGCCGGATGCCGGCGAGATCACGCTCGACGGCCGCCCGGTGCACATCTCCGGGCCGCAGGGCGCCCGCGCCTTGGGCATCGGCATCTTCTACCAGGAATTGAGCCTCGCCGCGCACCGCACGGTCGAGGAGAACATCTGCCTGACCAACCTGCCGCTGAAGGCCGGCCTGTTCATCGACCGGCAGGCGCTGTCGGCGCGGGCCGCGCGCTACATCGCCCTGTTCGACGGCGTGGCCGGCGACGGCTTTGCGGCCGACGCGACAGTCGGCGACCTGCGGGCCGACCAGCGGCAACTGGTCGAGATCATGAAGGCGCTCGCAACGGAAGCGCCCATCCTCATCTTCGACGAGCCGACCTCGGCGCTCGACAGCGCCCAGGTGGAGCGTTTCTTCGACATCCTGCGCGGCCTCAAGGCCGAGGGCCGTGCGATGGTGTTCATCTCGCACCGCATGGACGAGATTTTCTCGATCGGCGACCGCGTCACCGTCATCCGCGACGGCGAGACGGTCGCCACCTCGCGCATTGCCGACACCGACCAGGCGACCGTCATCGGCCAGATGGTCGGCGAGCCGCCCGCCCGCGCAGCGCAGGCCGCGCCCGCCGCATCGGCCGCCGAAGAGGCAGCCGGCGAGCCGGTGCTGTCCGTCCGCGGCCTCACCGGGCCGGGCTATTCCGACATCAGCTTCGAGGTGCGGCGCGGCGAGATCGTCGGCTTCGGCGGCCTGCACGGCCAGGGCCAGTCGTCGGTGCTGCGCGCCATCTTCGGCGCCCACCCGGTTTCCGCCGGCGAGGTGACGTTGAAGGGCGAGCGCCTCGATGCCCGCTCGCCGCGCGCGGCGATCCTGCACGGGGCCGCCTACGTCTCCGGCGACCGCAGCCGCGACGGCATCATCCAGGGCCGGCCGATCATCGAGAACCTGACGCCGATCCACTATCTGCGCCAGCGCCTCGTGCTGGCGCGCCCCGCCGCTCTGCGCGAGAAGGCGCGGCCGGCGGTCGAGGCGCTGCACACCAGGTTCGCCGGCTACTCGCACCCGATCAATTCGCTCTCGGGCGGCAACCAGCAGAAGATCGTCATCGCCCGCTGGCTGATCGACCGGCCCGACGTGCTGCTGCTCGACGACCCGACCAAGGGCGTCGACCTCTCGGCCAAGAACGACCTGTTTTCGCTGATCCGTAAGCTGGCGGCCGAAGGCCTCGGCATCGTGCTCTATTCGTCGGAGGACGCCGAACTGCTCGCCAATGCCGACCGCATCCTCGTCTTCAACGGCGGCCAGGTGACCCGCGAACTGGCCGGAGACGAGCGCACCCGCTTCAACCTCTACCGCGCAGCCTACGAGGCGGCCTGATGGCGGGCGCGGCGCGAACCTCTTCGGGCGGCTTCCGGCGCTGGATGGAGCGCTACCCCTTCCTGCCGGCTCTCCTCATCCTCGCCGTCCTGCTGGCGCTCAACGGATTCTACCAGCCGCGCAGCGTCAGCCTCGTCGGCATCACCGGGCTGGTGAAGACCTATCTGGCGCTGATGCTGCTCGCCGTCGCGCAGACCTACGTCGTTTATGCCGGCGACATCGACTTGTCGGTCGGCGCGATCGTGTCTCTTGTCAACTGCGTCATCGTCGTACTGATGCAATATATGGGCGGCACGGCTTTCTCGGCCCTCGGCGCGATCGGTGTCGGCCTTGCCGTCGGGCTCGCCTGCGGCCTCGTCAACGGCCTGCTGGTCGCCACCTTCCGCCTGCAGGCGATCGTCGCCACCTTCGCCACCTCGATCTTCTTCACCGGCATCGCGCTCTATATCCTGCCGGTCGCCGGCCTGCCGGCCCCGGCCGCCTTCTGGCGCACCTATGGCGGCCGCTTCCTCGACATCCCCTTCGTCTTCTACGTCGCCGTCGTGCTCGCCGTGATCCTGTGGGCGATGGCGCGCACGCGCCTCGTCATGCGCCTGCTCGCGGTCGGCGACGATGCCCAGCGCGCCTTCCAGAGCGGCCTGCCGGTCACCGCCATCCGCGTGCGCGGCTACGTGATGACCGGGCTGTTCTCCGCGCTGGCCGCCTTCTGCGTCACCGGCGACACGGCCAGCGGCGACCCGCTCGTCGGCGGCAAGATGACGCTCTACTCGGTCGCCGCGGTCGTGCTGGGCGGCACCGCACTTTCCGGCGGCTACGGCACCGTGGTCGGCTCGGTGTTCGGCGCCCTGATCATCGGCCTCATCAACTCTCTGGTCTATTTCGTCGGCACGCCGTCGGAATGGCAGAACCTCGTGCAGGGCCTCGCAATCCTGATCGCGCTGATGGCCGGCGTGGTAGTCGGGCGGAGGGCTAGGGCATGAATGTCGGCGCCCTCGTCCGCCAGCCCCTCGTCGTCGCGCTGGCCCTCATCGTCGTGCTGCTCGCCTTCGGCGAGTGGCTGTCGCCGGGCTTCGCCGCGCCGCAGCAGATCCTCAGGCTGCTGATCGTCGCGGCCCTTCTGGGCATCGTCGCGGCCGGCCAGAACCTCGTCATCCTCGGCGGCCGCGAGGGCATCGACCTGTCGGTCGGTGGCGTCGTGTCGCTGTCGGCCATCGTCGCCGGCAACCTGATGAGCGGCGCCGATTCCGGCATCCCGCTCGCCATCCTCGGCTGCGTCGCCACCGGCGCGCTGTTCGGCCTGTTCAACGGGCTGGGCGTGACGCTGCTGCGCATCCCGCCGCTGGTGATGACGCTCGGCATGCTGGGCGTGCTGCAAGGGCTGCTCGTCGTCATCCGCCAGGGCATCCCGTCCGGCCGCGCCGCGCCGGCGCTGTCGCAATTCGTCTCGCAGCCTTTCCTGCTCGGCCTGCCCGGCATCATCTGGCTGTGGATCGCGATCGGCGTCGTCATGGCGCTGCTGCTGACCCGCACCGTCTTCGGCCACCGCGTCTACGCGATCGGCTCCAACGAGCACGCCGCCTATATGGCCGGCGTGCCGGTGCGGCTGATCCGCATCGCCATCTTCGTGCTGTCGGGCGTGTTCGCGGCCATCGCCGGCATCTGCCTGCTCGGCTATTCCGGCTCCTCCTTCGCCAATGTCGGCGAGCAGTACATGCTTCCCTCCATCATCGCGGTCGTGTTCGGCGGCACGCCGCTGTCGGGCGGCAAGGGCGGCTATACCGGCACAATGGCCGGCGCGGTGCTGCTCACCATCCTGCAGAGCATCCTCACCACCGTCCACATCGACGAATCCGGCCGGCAGATGGTGTTCGGCGCGACCCTCATCCTGCTGATGTTCTTCTACGGCCGCGGCAAGGCCATGCGCGCATGAACCGGGTCACATGAGCCAGCGTCCGCGCATCAAGGACATCGCCGAGCGCCTCGGCGTGTCGCCGGCGACCGTCTCGCGCGCGCTGTCCGATACCGGCCTCGTCGCCGAGCCGACGCTGAGCCGCATCCGCGAGGCCGCCAGCGAACTCGACTACCGCCCCAACGTCAGTGCCCGCAACCTGCGCACCCGCCGCTCGATGGCGGTGCTGATGGTCGTGCGCGACGTCGGCAACCCGTTCTACCTGGAGGTCATGAAGGGCGTGGAGGCGGCAGCCCGCGAGGCGGGCTACGCCGTGCTGATGGGCAACACCGAGGGCAATGCCGACCGCGAGGCGAGCTATTTCGACATGCTGCGCGACGGCCACGCCGACGGCATGATCCTGATGACCGGCACGCTGCCGGCGCGGCCCGGCTCCGGCGGCGAATGGCCGGACGACCTGCCGGTGGTCGTGGCGCTGGAGATGATCGAGGGCTCCGCCCTGCCGCATGTGCAGATCGACAACGAGGGGGCCGCCGCCCGGGCCGTCGCCCATCTCGTGGCGCTCGGCCATCGCCGCATCGCCCATATCGGCGGGCCGGCCGCCGAGATCATGGCGAAGCGCCGGCGGGCAGGCTACCGCCGGGCGATGGCGGAGGCCGGCCTTCCCGTCCCCGCCAGCTACGAGGAGCACGGCGACTACCTGCTGCGCGGCGGGCAGGAGGCGTGCCGCCGGCTGTTCTCTCTGCGCGAGCCGCCCACCGCGATCTTCGCGGCCAACGACGAGATGGCGTTCGGCGCGATCCACGAGCTGCGCCGGCTCGGCAAGGAAGTGCCAGGCGACGTCTCGGTCGTCGGCTTCGACGACATCTATCTCAGTGAGGCGTTCTACCCGCCGCTGACCACCGTCAGCCAGCCGCGCGCCGAGATCGGCCGCGAGGCGATGACGCTGCTGCTCGGCATCCTCGCCGGAACGGGCAAGCCCGACAGCCCGGTGCTGATGCCGACCACGCTCAAGATCAGGGAAACGACGGCCGCCCCGCGCGGCTAGCCGGAGCATGTCGCCCGAAAGTGGAAACCGGTTTCGGGACAACGACATGCGCAAAAGAAGTCAGGAGCAGGAAATGCCGGAACTGCCGAAGGACAGGCTGCGCGTGGGCTTCGTGGGAAGCGGCTTCATCGCCGAGTTCCACCTGCGCGCCATGGTCGGCGTGCGCAATGTCGACGTGACCGGCGTCACGTCCCGCAGCGCGGAGAAGCGCGAACGGCTGGCGCGCCGGGCGGCCGAACTCGGCCTCGGCGACTGCCGCGCCTATGACAGCCTCGACGCCATGCTCGCCTCCGGCGAGGTCGACGCGGTCTGGATCTGTTCTCCCAACGACACGCGCCTCGACGTGATGCGCGCGATCCACGCCGCCGTGAAGGACGGCCGCAGCAAGGTCTTCGCCGTCGCCTGCGAGAAGCCGCTGGCACGCACCGTGGCCGAGGCGCGCGAGATGCTGCGACTGGCCGAGGACGCGGGGCTCAACCACGGCTATCTGGAGAACCAGGTGTTCTGCACGCCGGTGGCGCGCGGCAAGGAGATCATCTGGCGGCGCGGCGCCTCCACCACCGGCCGGCCCTATCTCGCCCGCGCGGCGGAGGAGCATTCCGGCCCGCATGAGCCGTGGTTCTGGCAGGGCGAGAAGCAGGGCGGCGGCGTGCTCTCCGACATGATGTGCCATTCGGTTGAGGTCGCGCGCTTTCTCCTGACCAAGCCCGGCGCACCGCGCGATTCCGTGCGCGTGACGGCCGTCAACGGCACCGTCGCCAACCTCAAATGGACGCGGCCGCATTATGCCGACCAGTTGAAGGCGCGTTTCGGCGCCGAGGTCGATTACCGCAACCGCCCGGCCGAGGACTTCGCCCGCGCCACGATCCATCTCGAGGACGAGGCGGGTCACGAGCTGATGATCGAGGCGAGCACGTCCTGGGCCTATGTCGGCGCCGGCCTGCGCATCCAGCTCGAGCTGCTCGGCCCCGAATATGCGATGGAATTCAACTCGCTCGGCACGGGTTTGAAAGTATTCATGTCGCGCGCCGTCACTGGCTCCGAGGGCGAGGACCTCGTCGAGAAGCAGAACGCCGAGCAGGGCCTTATGCCGGTGCTGGAGGACGAGGCCGGCGTCTACGGCTACACCGACGAGAACCGTCACATGGTGGAAGCCTTCCGCAAGGGCGAGACCCCTCTGGAGACGTTCCGCGACGGCGTCGCCGTCATCGAGATGCTGATGGGCCTCTACCGCTCGGCCGAGACCGGCGCGACCGTCCGCTTCCCCGCGCCGGAGCTGGACGACTACGTGCCGCCTGTGGCGCGGCCGCGCCGCTGACCGCGCCACATGAGCGTCCCGCCCCTCCTCGTCCTCGGAAACGCCAATGTCGACCTCGTCATGGGCGAGGTCGATGGCTGGCCGGCGGTCGGCACCGAGATCGTCGTCGAGCGCTCCGAGATGCGCGCCGGCGGCTCGGCCGGCAATACGGCGCTGGCGCTCACCGGCCTCGGCGTGCCGCATCTCTTCGTCGCCTCGACCGGCAACGACCCGAACGGCGGCTGGCTGCGGGAGCGATTCGACGCCGCCTGCTGCCACTGGATCGTAGACGATTGCGACACCACGCTCACCGTCGGCATCGTCCACAAGGGCGGCGACCGCGCCTTCTTCACCACGCCCGGCCATCTCCAGACCGCGCGGCTCTCCGATTTGCGCGCGCGGATCCCGGCAGCGCCCGCCGGGCCTGCCTTCGCCATCGTCTCAGGCGGCTTCCTGATGCCCGAAATCGAGGCCGGCACGTCGGACCTGCTCGGCGAGTTGCAAGAAAAGGGCTGGCGCACCGCGATCGATCCCGGCTGGCCCCCGAGCGGCTGGACGGCGGAGAAGCGCAGCCTGATGCAGGCATGGCTCGCCCGCGCCGACATCGCGTTCCTCAACGACGAGGAGGCGATGGGGGTGACGGGCCTCGTCGCGCCTCACGCGGCCTTCGACCGGCTGGCCGGCGACCTCGCGCCGGGCTGCCTGCTCGTCGTCAAGCAGGGCGTGGCCGGCGCGCGCGCGGCAGCCGATGGCCGACGCTTCGCCGTCGCCGCGCCCAGGGTCGAGGTGGTCGACACGGTCGGCGCCGGCGACACCTTCAACGCCGCGTTTCTCGCCGCGCTGGCGCGGGGGACGGACGTCGCTCAGGCGCTGCGCGCCGGCGTCGAATGCGCCTCCCGCGCGATCTCCACCTTCCCGCGGCGTTACACATAAATCTCAAAGGGCTTTCAGATCGTCCAGCCGCCGTCGATGGCATAGGCCTGGCCGGTGGTGTAGGTCGCGCCGGCGAGATGTACGGCAAGCTCCGCGATCTCCTCCGGCGTGCCCAGCCGGCCCATGGGCTGGCGCGCGATGAAGGCCTTTCGCGCGGCGTCGAAATCGCCGGTCGCCCGCAGCCGGTCCTGCAGCGACGGGCTCTCGACCGTGCCGGGGCAGATCGCGTTGCAGCGGATCCCCTGCGTGACGAAATCGGCCGCGACCGACTTGGTCAGCCCGATGACCGCCGCCTTGGTCGTGCCGTAGGCAAAGCGGTTGGGCACGCCCTTCACGCTGGAGGCCACCGACGACATGTTGATGATCGCCCCGCCGCCGGCCGCGATCATGCCCGGCAGCACGGCGCGGATGGTGCGCACCATCGCCCTGACGTTGAGGTCGAAGGCGAAATCGAGGTCCGCGTCCTTCATCTCCAGGATCGAGCCGGAATGCACCACGCCGGCGCAGTTGAACAGGATGTCGACCGTGCCGACGTCGCCGACCAGCGCCGTCACCGCCGCGGCGTCGAGCACGTCGAGCCGCCGCGTCTCGATCCCGCCCTGCCCGCGCATCTCGCCGAGCAGCGCCTCGTTGATGTCGGTCGCGACGACGCGTGCGCCGGCCCGCGCGAAAGCGAGCGCGCTGGCGCGCCCGATCCCCTGCGCGGCCGCCGTCACCAGCGCCGTCTTGCCCTTAAGACTGGTCATGTCCCCTCCCCGCCAAACGGATGCCGAGCGCGTTCTACGCGGCAGCGGCCAGGTCGGCGAGGCCCGGGGGTCGCGGTAGCTGGGGGGGAAGAACGGCGGCGGGCAAAGGCAGTAGAATTCGGGGTCGTCTGGTCCCGTATGGGCGAGGCGCTGCGCCGCCCCCGCCGGGATGACGAACTGGTCGCCGGCCTTCATCGGCTGGCGCGCGCCGTCCACCTCCAGCAGCCCCTCGCCGCGCCGCACGATATAGCGCTCGGTGACGCCGTCGAGCGCGTGGAGTTGCGTCGTCACGCCCGGCTCGACCCGCGCGACCGCCAGCGAGGCCTCGGGCGAGGCGTCGCAATTGTGCAGTTCGGTGATGAAGCAGCGCTCCTCGGTCCAGAATTCGCCGGCGCCGCCGGCGGCAACGAAGCGGCGGTCGCCCATGAGCCGTTCTCTCGATGTAGACAAATGCGAAGTCGGATTGACATACGCTAAAAGCGACCGCAGACTTTGTCAAAAGACGGGCTTCGCCCTTCCGCACGTATCCCCGGGATCGCGGGCGGGAGGACAATCACCGGGCGCCGCCGTTTCGGGGCGCCGCAACGCAGCGACAGGGGATCATCATGAAAGCTCACTGGAAATCATGCCTGGCGGCCGCGGGCTTCGCGCTCGCCGCCTCGATGCCGTCCGCGCAGGCGGCCGGCTGGCGGGACGCCATCGGCGTCAAGGCCTTCCTAAAGAGGGGCCAGCCCGGCATCGAGACCGCCGGCAAGAAGCATGGCGCCGACGTCAAGACCTACGAGAGCAAGACCGCAGCCGAGCGGCTCGACAACGTCAACGCGGCCATCAATGAAGGCGCCAGCGTCGTCGTCGTGCTCGGCTTCGAGTTCAACGACATCATCGCCCAGGTCGCGCCGACCGCGCCCGACATCGACTTCCTGATCGTCGACCAGTGCATCGACAACCGCCCGGCCAACGTCCATTGCGCCGTGTTCCGCGAATACGAGGCGAGCTACCTGATGGGCGTCGCCGCCGGCATGCTGACGCAGTCGAACAAGGTGGGCGTGGTCGGGGCCCTCGATATCCCCTTCCTGCACCGCTACACGGACGGCTACGCGCAGGGCGTGAAGTCGGTGAAGCCGGACGCCAGCGTCGACGTCCGCTGGGTCGGCGGCGAGAACCCCTTCGCCGATCCTGTCCGCGCCAAGGAGCAGGCGGTCGCCATGAACGCGGCCGGCGCCGACTACATCTACACCGCCACGGCGGGAGGCGACCTCGGCGGGCTCGAAGCGGCCAAGGAGAAGAACTTCAAGGTCTTCTCGGTCGACGTGAACCATTGCCCCGACGCGCCTGGCCTGATCGTCGACCAGAGCCTCAAGCATGTCGACATCGCGCTTGAGTCTGCGATCGACGCGATCGTCGCCGGCCAGGACAGCGTCTTCATGGCGCTCGGCATCAAGGAAGGCGGCGTCGGCGCCGTGGCGCTCGACGAAGGTTCCGTCGCCGCCAGCAAGTGCCTGATCGCCGACCACGCGGACGTCGCCGCCAAGATGCGCGAAGTCGCGGCCACCATCGCCGACGGCTCGCTCAAGCTGCAGGACCCGATGTTCGCCAAGTAAGGCGACCGTCCTTCGCAGCAACGCGTCGCAGGCCGGCCCACCGGCCGGCCTGCCCCTCGTGCACCCCGAGAAACGCCCGATGCACGCCGCGCTTCACGACATCCGCGTCACCTTCGGCTCGCTCACGGCCGTCGACGGCGTCTCGATCGACATCGAGGCCGGCGGCATCCATGCGATCGTCGGCGAGAACGGCGCCGGCAAGTCGACGCTGATGAACGTGCTGTTCGGCCTGGTGAAGCCCGACGCCGGCCGCATCGAGATCGACGGCGAACCGCGGGGCTGGGCCTCGCCGCAGGAGGCGATCGCCAGCGGGCTCGGCATGGTCCACCAGCATTTCATGCTGCAGGACGAAATGACGGTGCTGGAGAACATCGTGCTCTGCGCCGAGCCGATCTCGCGCTTCGGCTTCGTCGACTTTTCCGGCGCACGGCGCAAGCTGGCGCAGGGCTTCTCCGAGCACGGCATCGCGATCGACCTCGACGCCATCGTCGGCCAGCTCGCCGTCGGCCAGCGGCAGGTGGTCGAGATCCTGAAGATGCTCTACCGCGACGCGCGCCTGCTCATCCTCGACGAGCCGACGGCCGTGCTCACCCCGCAGGAGAAGGACCGGCTGTTCGCCATCCTGCGCAGCTTCGCGGCGGCCGGGAAATCGGTCGTCATCATCACCCACAAGCTCGACGAGGTGATGGAGATCGCCGACCATGTCAGCGTCATGCGCGGCGGCCGGCTGATCTCGTCGGGGCTGCTCGGCGGGACCTCCAAGGAGCGCATCGCGCGCGAGATCATCGGCGGCGACCTGCCGCCGCCATTGAAGCCGCAGCCGCGCGAGCCGGGCGCGGTCGTGCTGTCGGTCGCGAACCTCACCATCGCCTCCCGGGCCGGCCATGTCGGCCCGCTGTCCTTCGAGGTCAGGGCCGGCGAGATCGTCGGCATCGCCGGCGTCAGCGGCAACGGCCAGGCCGAGCTGGTGCAGGCGCTGACCGGGCTGAGGAAGCCCGCCGGCGGCACCATCCTGCTCGCCGGCCGCGACGTCGCCGCGCTCGACGTGGCGGGTCGCCGCCCTGCCCGCATGAGCTACATCCCCGAGGACCGCCCGCGCATGGGCCTCGCGCTCGGCGCCACCGTTGCCGAGAACGCCAATGCCGGCCGCGAGGACCGCGCCGGCTTCGCCGCGGGGCCGTTCCTGCGCCGCCGCGCCATGGCCGATTTCGCCCGCGACCTGATCCGCCGCTACAACATCCGCGTCGGCGGCCCGGCCGCGCGCGCTTCCACCATGTCGGGCGGCAACAAGCAGAAGCTGGTGGTCGGCCGCGAGCTCACCCGCGCCACGCCGCTGATCGTCGCCGAGAACCCGACCTGGGGCGTCGACATCGGCGCCATCGACTTCATCCACGGCGAGCTCATGCGCATGCGCGACGCCGGCCACGCCGTTCTGCTCGTCTCCACCGAGCTCGACGAGGTGATGGCGCTGTCGGACCGCATCCTCGTCATGTTCGAGGGGACCATCGCCGGCGAGGTGTCGGGGGGCGAGGCGACGCGCGAGCGGCTCGGCAGCCTGATGACCTCGCGTACCGGGGCGCGCGCGGCATGAAGCTCGGCGACGGCATATTCGCCCGCGAGGTCGTGCCCTGGCTGGCGGTCGTGTTCTGGATCGCGGTCGTGCTGTTCGTGCTCGTCGAACTGGTCAGCAGCGATTTCGGCGCCGCCGTGCAGGGCTTCATCCAGGGCGCCTTCGGCGGCCGCCGCCTCGCCTACCTGATGACGACGCTGTCGCGCGCGGCCCTCATCACCGGCATGGCGCTGTCGGTCATGCTGTCCTTCCGTGCCGGCCTGTTCAACATCGGCGGCGAGGGCCAGCTCGTCGCCGGCGGGCTGGTGGCAGCCCTCGTCGCGGTGCTGGTGCCCGGCCCGCCGCTGCTGATACTGGCGCTGTCGATCCTCGCCGCGATGGCGGCCGGTGCGGCATGGGCGCTGCTGGCGGGCGCGCTGCAGCTTTATGTCGGCGTGCCGCTACTGGTCGGCTCGCTGCTGCTCAACTATCCGATCCGCTACATCGCCTCCTATCTCGTCGCCCACCCCTATCGCGACGTCGCCTCGGGCATGGTGCAGTCGCACCTCGTGCCGCAGGCGACGTGGCTGCCCTATTTCCCCGGCACGCGGCTCGACATCGGCATCCTGTTCATCGTCGTGGCGGCGATCTTCGCCGTCGCCTACAGCCACACCACCGTGCATGGCTACCAGTCGCGAATGAACGGGCTGTCGCCGGACTTCGCCCGTACGGTCGGCCTGCCGGTGAACCGGCTCGCGTTGCAGACGCTCGCGATGAGCGGCGCCATCGCTGGGCTGGTCGGTGCCATCGCCGTGTTCGGCATCCACCACCGCTACATAGACGGCATGCTGGTGCAGCCGCTCTATGCCTGGACCGGCATCATCGCCGTCCTGCTTGTCGGCATGATCCCGTGGCTGGTGCCGATCTCCGGCTTCTTCTTCGCCGCCATCCAGACGGGCGCGGCGGGCATGGAGCGTACGGCCGGCGTGCCCAAGGAGATCGCGCTGGTGGTGCAGGCGGTGATCATCCTGCTGGTCGCGAGCCGCGTCTCGGGCGCACTGCTCTCTTCGTCCGACCGCAAGGCGGGAGGCGGCGGCGATGCTTGACCTCCTGTTCGACCCGTCGTTCTTCGCCTCGGTCCCGCGCTTCGTCACGCCGATCCTGCTCGCGGCCCTCGGCGGCGCACTGTGCGAGCGCGCCGGCGTCTTCAACATCGCGCTGGAGGGCTTCCTGCTCGCCGGCGCCTTCGCCGCCGTGCTCGGCTCATGGTTCGCCGGCTCGGCCTATGCCGGCGCGCTGGCCGCGATGATCGGCGGCATCCTGATGGGCCTCGTCTTCGCCGAGTTCAACCTGCGCCGCGGCGGCGACGCGATCGTGGTGTCGATCGCCATCAACCTGCTCGCTGCCGGACTGACCACCTATCTGCTGCGCGCCATATTCAACGTCACCGGCGCCTTCAACGACGCCGGCATCGTCGGCTTCAAGGCGATCCACCTGCCCGGCATCGCTGCGATCCCCTTCCTCGGCCCGCTGCTCAGCGGCCAGACGATCCTGTTCTACGTCGCGCTGGCGATGGTGCCGCTGCTGCACATGTTCTTCGCCCGCCATCGCCTCGGCCTGCGCATGCGCGCCACCGGCGAGAACCCGGCCGCGCTGCAGGCCGGCGGCGTCAGCCCGAAGCGCGTCCAGCTCTGGGCGCTGGTCGGCTGCGGCGCGCTGTGCGGGCTGGGCGGCGCCCAGCTCTCCATCGCCAACGTCAACCTGTTCGTCGAGAACATGAGCGCCGGGCGCGGCTGGATCGCCGTCGTCGCGGTGCTCCTGACGCGCGGCCGGCCTTGGCCGCTCTTCGCCATCGCCGTCATCTTCGGCGTCGTCGACAGCCTGTCCTTCCGCGTCCAGGGCCTCGGCATGCCGCAGCAGTTCACCGACATGATGCCCTATCTCGCCACGCCGATCGTGCTCACCGCGCTGTCCTGGTGGCGCCGGCGGAGCGCGCAGTGAGGAGGAAGCCGTGACCGATCTCGTCATCGACAACACCATCGTCGTCACCTGCGACGGGGCCGGCACCATCATCGACAAGGGCGGCGTCGCCGTCGCCGACGGCCGCATCGAGAAGGTCGGCGGCTCGGCCGAGATCGCGCCCTATGCGCAACGCGCGAAGCGGACGGTCGACGGTGCCGGCCACATCCTCATGCCCGGCATCGTCAACACCCATTGCCACGCCGCCGACAGCCTGTTCCGCGGACTGGTCGAGAACCTGGCGCTTGAGCCGTGGCTGCAGACGGTGTGGAAGGCGGAAGGCGTCATCCTCAATCCCGACACGTCGCGGCTGGGAAGCCGGCTCGGCTTCGCCGAGCTGCTTCTGTCCGGCGTCACCTCGGTGATGGACATGTTCTGGTATCCGGCCGAGACGGTCCGAGCGGCCCGCGAGGTCGGCCTGCGCGTTGCCACCGGCGGCATCTTCTTCGACCCGGCCGGCGTCACCGCGCTCGCGATCGTCCGGCGCGTGGCCGAGGCGCGCGAGTTCTTCGAGGAGTTCGGCAGGGCCGACGACGTCTTCGCCTGCACCATGCCGCATGGCGCCTACACCGTCTCGCCGGACAATCTGAAATCGGCATGGAAGGTCGCGCACGAATGCGGCGGCCTGTTCTGCACCCATTGCGCCGAGACGCGCGCGGAAGTTGCCGACATCGTCAACCGCTACGGCCGCACGGTGGTGCGCCATCTCGACCATCTCGGCTGCCTCGATGGCCGCACCGTGCTCGCCCACTGCGTCCATCTCGACGACGAGGAGCTCGACATCCTCGCCCGCACCGGCGCGCATGTCGCCCACAACCCGATGTCGAACATGAAGCTCGCCTCCGGCTTCGCCCGCGTGCCCGACATGCTGGAGCGCGGCATCAACGTCTCGCTCGGCACCGACGGGCCGCTCTCCGGCAACGACCTCGACATGTGGATGGCGCTCAGGCTGGCCGCCATCATCCACAAGGGCTACACCGGCCGCGCCGACACGGTCTCGACGCGCCAGGCGCTCGACATGCTGACGATCAACGGCGCCAAGGCTCTCAACGCCGCCGACCGCATCGGCAGCCTGGAGGCCGGCAAGTTCGCCGACATGGTGCTTGTCGATGTGAAGCGCCCGCATGCGGTGCCGATGTTCGACCCGATGACCCACCTCGTCTACTCGACCAACAAGAGCGACGTGCGCCACGTCTTCCTCGGCGGCGAGCAGGTGGTGCGCGACGGGGCGCTGACCCGCCTGTCGATTGAGGACACGATGGCCGAGGTCGCGGCGATGGTGCCGCGCATCAGGGCGACGATCGCCTGACATGAACGACGGGAACGCACAGATGACCGAAAGCCAGATCGCCCGTCTCGACAGGGCCCACCGCTCGATCGCCGGCCGCGTCGGCGCGCCGTGCGAGGCGGCACTCGTGCTCGGCTCCGGCCTCGGCCATCTCGCTGCGGCGGTGAAGGACCCGACAATCATCCCCTATTCCGAGATCGAGGGCTTTCCGGTCTCCACCGCGCCCGGCCACAAGGGCCAGTTCGTGATCGGCGACCTGTTCGGCCGCCGCACGGTCGTGATGCAGGGAAGGCTGCACCTCTACGAGGGCTGGCAGCCGCGCGACATCGCGCTCGCCGTCTACATGCTGAAGCGGCTCGGCGCCGGCACCTTCGTCGTTACCAACGCGGCCGGCGGCCTCAACGGCGACTATGCCGCGGGCGACGTGATGCTGATCGAGGACCATCTGAACTTCACCGGCCGCTCGCCGCTGATCGGCCCGAACGACGAGGCGATCGGCCTGCGCTTCCCCGACCAGTCGCGGCTCTACGACCCCGATCTGCGCGCGCTGGCGATCGCTTCGGCCGCCCGCACCGGCACGCCGCTCCGGTACGGCATCTATTGCGGCTTGAACGGCCCCGAGCTGGAAAGCTCGGCCGAGCGCCGCTTCTTCCGCATGGCCGGCGGCGACGCGGTCGGCATGTCGACGGTGATGGAGGTGATCGCGGCCAACCATGCCGGCCTGCGCGTGCTGGGCCGCGTCACCTTCTGATCTATTCGTGATTGGCCGCGTTCTTCCGCAGCCATGCATTGATGCTGGCTTTCCAAGTTTCGATCATTTCCGTGAAGGCATCTTCCGTCAGCCCCGACAGGTATGATTGTCCCTGCTCACCGAGCGCCGTGAACGTGTAGGCTATGGACGCCAGCGTACCTCTGCTGCCTGCATCGCGGCAGCGCACTTCCACAAATCCGAAACGCGATCCCGGCGTTACCCTCGCATAGCGCACGCGATGTTCCTGAGGGCGCCAATCGGTGCAGGCCCAAAGGGTGACTTCTTCACCGTGCCTGGTCTGAAAGACCATGCCCTCTTTCGTTTCGCCGTTCCGCGGATACAGAAACTCAGGATTCCAGCCATCAACCCACAAGGTTTCCCCAACCGGCGTGAACAGCGGGAAGACATGCTCGACCGGTCCGGCAAGATCGATGCTGTGGCTGCGCTCAAGATGGTTCGTCACCGGGCTTCTCCGTCCTTTCCACCAACCGATGGCTATCTGCCGCGCCGAGTTCCAACCCGTAGATGCGCTTGAGCTGGGCGATTGTTTCGAGTGTCGCCGGCGAGAACGGCGTCTGCCCCTCGAAAGCGTGGAGCACTATGCCCTCAATCAGGTCTCCAAGGCTGATGTCGCGATGCTCGGCCAGGGCCTTGAGCACCTTCACCAGCCTTTTTTCCAGCCGCACGCCAGTCTGTATGCGTTCTACCGTCATAGCAATTGTTACCATGGTACCAAGGTACGTGAAAGAGTAATGTTCGTTGACTACTTTGTCAAAATGTCACAGCAGAAAGAAGCCTTTGGATTGGCCGCGACTACCGGCCGCCGGATCGACCGGCGGCCATTCTTGCGTTTTACGGACCCCTACTCATCTGCGCCCGGACGCATCAGGCCTTTTCCTGCCCGGAAAAACCGATTAGACACCGCCCAAGCACATGCGGACAGATTCCGCCCGCAACCGAAGGAAAAGCCCTTGTCCACCACATTCGAAAAAGTCGCCAAGATCATCGCCGATACCAGCGAGATCGATCTCGACACAATCACGCCTGAAAGCCACACCATCGACGACCTCGGCATCGACAGCCTCGATTTCCTCGACATCGTCTTTGCCATCGACAAGGAATTCGGCATCAAGGTGCCGCTGGAGAAGTGGACGCAGGAAGTCAACGACGGCAAGGCCTCGACCGACGACTACTTCGTCATGAAGAACCTGTGCGCCAAGATCGACGCGCTGGTCGCGGCCAAGAACGCCTGATGTCAGATCGGGCGCGCGACCTTGACGCGCCCTTCAAGCTGACCCAAAACAGCCCCCCATGAGTGCTAGCGACGTCGTTATTTCAGGCATAGGCCTTGTCTCCTCGCTGGGAGAAGGCCCGGACGCCCATTGGTCGAAGCTGACGCAGCCGGGCCTGCAGCCCGTGCTGGAGACGGCGCGTTTCGCCCCCTATACCATTCACCCGCTGCCTGAGATCGACTGGAACCTGCAGATCTCCAAGCGTGGCGACCAGCGCCAGATGGAAACCTGGCAGAGGCTCGGCACCTACGCCGCTGGTCTTGCGCTCGACGATGCCGGCATCAAGGGCAATGACGAACTCTGCGCGACCATGGACATGGTTGTGGCCGCTGGCGGCGGCGAACGCGACGAGGCGGTCGACGCCACCATCCTGGCCGCTTCGGAAAGCCGCAACGACCGTGACGTCCTGCTCAACGAAAAGCTGACCACCGACCTGCGGCCGACGCTGTTTCTGGCCCAGCTCTCCAATCTGCTCGCCGGCAACATCTCCATCGTCCACAAGGTCACTGGCTCCTCGCGCACCTTCATGGGCGAGGAAGGCGCCGGCGTCGCGGCGGTGGAGACGGCTGCCGCCCGCATCCGCTCCGGCCAGTCGACCCATGTCCTGGTCGGCGGAGCCTTCCAGACTGAACATTCCGACATGCTGCTGGGCTACGAGCTGGCCGGCTACCTGCATCGTGACGCCTGGAAGCCGGTATGGCAAAGGCAGGGCATGCAGGGTGGTGGCGTGGTGACGGGCTCGGGCGGCGCGTTCCTGGTGCTGGAGCAGCGCGCGCACGCGATAAGCCGCGGCCGCAGGATCTATGCCGAACTCGGCCCGATCGTGTCGGGGCGCGCCAGGAGGCGGCAGGGCGAACTCGCCGCCACTATCGGCGCCCTGCTCGATCAGGCCGTGAAGCCGAACGGCAAGCTGCTGACCCTGTCGGGTGCTTCGGGCGCGCATGCGGCGACAGCCGCGGAACGGTCGGTGCTGGATGCTCATCCGGCGCTCGCCACGCGCGGCTTTTCGACGATGACGGGCCACATGAAGGAGGCGCAATTCCCCTTCGCGGTGGCGCTCGCGGCGCTCGCCGTCGAGCGCAAGGCCGCTTATCCGGCCTTCGACGCGCAAGCCGAGAAGCCCTTCGAGGGCGTTCCGGACAGCGCACTTGCAACGGCGATCGGCTATCACCAATTCGAAGGCGTAGCGCTGGTCAAGGCAGCCTGACCGACGGCGCCCGCACGGACGCAAGGCGATTTTCGCGGGCTCATCCGGCGCTTCGACAAAGGCGACAGGAAACAACATGGCCAAACTGACAGACCACATGGGCAGGCCGATCGTTGCCGTCACCGGCATCGGCGTCGTGACGTCGCTGGGCATCGGCAAGACCGACAACTGGGCGGCATTGACGTCCGGCAAATCGGGTATCCACCCGATCACCCGTTTCCCCGTCGACCATCTCAACACCCGCATCGCCGGCACCGTCGATTTCCTGGCATCGAGCTCGAAGGGCGCAAGTCCCCTCACCTATGAGCTGGCCGAGACGGCGGCACAGGAGGCGGTTGCCGAAGCCGGCCTCGATTCCGGCGATTTCGGCGGCCCGCTGTTCCTGGCTTCGCCCCCTGTCGAGCTCGACTGGGCCGACCGTTTCTCGCTCTACAACTCCGACAAGGCCGACAGCGGCGCCGAAAGGCTGCTGCGCGTGGCGCGCGGCCTCAAGGAGATCGATATCTTCGAAACCACCCAGTTCGGCAGCATAGCCGACCGACTGGCCGACCACTTCGGCACGCGCGGGCTACCGATCACGCTTTCCACCGCCTGCGCATCGGGCGCGACCGCCATACAGCTCGGCGTCGAGGCGATCCGTCGCGGCGAATGCGACCGGGCGCTGTCGATCGGCTCCGACGGCTCGGCAACGGCGGAGGCGCTGATCCGCTTCTCGCTGCTCTCGGCGCTTTCCACCCACAATGACGTTCCGGAAAAGGCGTCGAAGCCCTTCTCGAAGGATCGCGATGGATTCGTTCTGGCCGAGGGTTCCGGCGCGCTGGTGCTGGAATCGCTCGAGGCGGCCCTTGCCCGCGGCGCCACCATCCTGGGCATCATGCGCGGCTGCGGCGAGCGCGCCGACGATTTCCACCGCACCCGCTCCAAGCCGGACGGCTCGCCGGCGATCGCCGCCGTGCGCGCCGCACTGGCTGACGCCGGCCTTGGCGAGGACGAGATCGACTACGTCAACGCCCACGGCACGTCCACGCCGGAAAACGACAAGATGGAACACCTGTCGCTGTCGACCGTCTTCGGCGAGCGCATCGGCTCGATGCCGATCTCGTCCAACAAGTCGATGATCGGTCATACACTGTCGGCGGCCGGCGCGGTCGAGGCCGCGTTCTCGCTGATGACGATGCGCGAGGGCGTCATTCCGCCGACGATCAACTACGACAATCCCGACCCCGCGATCGTTCTCGACGTCGTTCCCAACAGGAAGCGCGACGCCTCGGTCGGCACCGTGCTTTCGAACTCGTTCGGTTTCGGCGGGCAGAACACCTGCCTTGTCATGGCGCGGGAACCGGTCTAAGCGACGCGTCTCGTCAACAAAAACCGACAGGCCCGATGCGCGCACTGCAACTTATCGAGGACCGCCGTCTCGAGACGGGGGACCTGCCGCCGCCCCCGCCACCTTCGCTGGGCGAAGTCACGCTGCGCATCAAGGCCGTGGCGTTGAACCGCATCGACGTGTGGGGCTGGCGCGGCATGGCCTTTGCCAGGCGCAAGCTGCCGCTGGTGGTCGGAGCTGAAGCGTCGGGTGTCGTCGACGCCGTCGGCCCCGGCGTATCGACCCTCGTTCCCGGACAGCTGGTTTCGATCTACGGCGCGCGCACCTGCGGGCTTTGCCGCGCCTGCCGCGAGGGTCGTGACAATCTGTGCGAGCACGTCTCCGGCGTGCACGGCTTCCATCTCGACGGCTTCGCGCAGGAGAAGATCAACCTGCCGGCGCGACTTCTTGTGCCCGCCCCTCCCGGTGTCAGCGACGTCGGCGCCGCCGTCGCGCCGGTGACCTTCGGCACGGTCGAACACATGCTGTTCGACAATGCGAAGCTTGAGCCCGGCGAGACGATCCTCGTCCACGCCGGCGGCTCGGGCATCGGCAGCGCCGCCATCCAGCTGGCCAGGAAAATGGGCTGCACGGTCATCACCACGGTCGGCTCCAACGACAAGGTGGAGAAAGCCAGGGCGCTCGGCGCCGACCACGTCATCAACTACCGCGAGGACCGCTTCGAAGGCGTGGTGCGCAAGCTGACGAAGAAGAAGGGCGTCGACGTCGTGTTCGAGCATGTCGGCGCCGATACCTTCGCCGGCTCGATGCTGTGCCTGAAGCGCGGCGGCCGCCTCGTCACCTGCGGCTCGACCTCTGGCGTGTCGACTCAGGTCAACCTGATGCAGCTCTTTCAGCAACAGCTCAAGCTGCTGGGCTCGTTCGGCTGCCGCATGGAGAACATGGCCGACGCCATGCACAAGATGGCGGCGGGCCTCGTCGCTCCCGTCATCGACACCGAGGTTGGCTTCGATGACATCGATGCCGCGCTGAAGCGCATGGAAGGCCGCGACGTCTTCGGCAAGATCATCCTGCGCGTCTCCTAGGAATGGTCGCCGGAACTTTCCGCAAGATCCGAAGGGACCTGGCGTTTCGCCATGGCCGCCGGCTTCGCCAGTTGAACTACTGGCTGGTTGCCCGCGTGGCGATGGGCCTGATGGCGATGCTGCGCCTGCTGCCGGTCGACAGCGCGCTGAACTTTGCCGACAGGGTCGCTCGCCTGGCCGGCCCCTGGTCCGGGCGCCATCAGGTTGCCGTCAACAATCTTCGGGCCGCCTATCCGGAAAAGACCGACGACGAGATCCAGGCCATCGCCGCCGACATGTGGGGCAACATGGCCCGCCTGGCGGCCGAATACATCTTCCTAGACGCGCTGTTCGACTTCGACCCGAAGGCGACCAATCCTGGCCGTATCGAGGTCCGCGGCATCGACCACTTCGTCGAGATCGCCGGCGAGCGGAAGCCGCACATCGTCTTCACAGGCCATCTCGGCAATTTCGAACTGCTGCCGGTGGCGGCCGCCACTTTCGGCATGAACATCACGGCGCTGTTTCGCCCGCCGAACAATCCCTACCTTGCCGACTACATCCTCTCGACACGCCGTTCCGCCATGGGTGGGCTGCTGCCTTCAGTGGCTGGAGCATCCTTCGCGCTGGCCACGATCCTGGAGAATGGCGGCAATATCGGCGTTCTCGTCGATCAGAAGTTCTCGAACGGACTGGAGACGACCTTCTTCGGCCGCCCGTGCCAGAGCAACCGTATTCTTGGCACGCTGGCCCGGCATTTCGACTGCGACGTCTATCCGGCGCGTTGCATACGGCTGCCCGGAAACCGCTTCCGGCTGGAGATCGAGGACAAGCTGGTATTGCCGCGCGGCGAGGACGGCACCGTGGACGTGTACGGCACCACACAGCTTCTCAACGATGTGGTCGAGCGTTGGGTGCGAGAGGATCCGGGCCAGTGGATGTGGTTCCACAAGCGCTGGGAAATGAGCGGGCGGCGGCGCAAGCGGCGCCCCGACGCGCAGGCCAAGGCCGCCTGAACCTTTCGAACGGTTCACGCCCGGGGATACGAACCAGAGAGCGCGCGACTAGTTCGTGACGACGATCCTCGTGTTGCCGAAGCCCACTTCGCGCACCATCGAGAAGAACGTCGCGGCGTTGGCTGTATGCAACCGCACGCAGCCATGTGAAGCCGGCCGCCCGAGCTGCCGTACTGCACCCGTGCCATGGATGGCATAGCCACCATGGAAGAACACGGCGTAAGGCATTGGCGACATGTCATATTTTCGCGAATACCACATGCGGGCCGTCCATTGCGGCCGGTAGGTGCCGCGCGGCGTGAAATAGCCCTTGCGCGCCGTCGACACACTCCAGCGATAAAGCACCTGGCCGGAGCGGCTCACAGTCATCGTCTGCGATCCCACATTGATATTGGCAACCAGGCTTGCTGCTCGGCCCTCAACCGAAGAACCGAACAGAATCGTGGCAAGCAGCGCCGCCAGGAGAGCTGTCATCTTCATCCGATCAAACCCCTTCTACACCCCTGACCGTTCGCTTCATTTCAGTCTTTCAATTCTGCGCGGCCGATTGCTTGAATAACACATAGACCTTGATGAATTCGCCAACCCAATTCGGCGAATTTGAACGATTTTCCCGTCATAGTTGCCGCCGCGCCACGCCACAATGCCGTGTTGGGAAGGCTTGCCAAGACGTGTCGTTCACTGCTCAACTCACGGCATGATCGATGAAAGACTCCTCAGGGCGATCGACAACCGGATCGACGATCTGGTCTCGCTCACAGCCGAACTGATCCGCTTCCCGACCGTCAACCCTCCCGGCGAAGCGTACCGGCCCTGCGCCGAATATGTCGGCCAGCGCCTGCGCAAGAGCGGCTTCGAGACCGAGTTCATCCGTGCCGAGGGAACACCGGGCGATACGGACCGCTATCCGCGCGTCAACGTCGTCGCCCGTTTCGACGGCCGCTCGCCTGGCGCCTGCGTGCATTTCAACTCACACATCGACGTCGTCGAGGCAGGCGAAGGCTGGAGCCTGGACCCGTTCGCCGGCATCGTCCGTGACGGCAGGGTGTACGGGCGTGGAGCCTGTGACATGAAGGGCGGCCTTGCCGCGTCCATCATCGCCGCCGAGGCCTTCATGGAGGTCTACCCGGACTTTCCCGGAGCCATCGAGATCTCCGGCACGGTGGACGAGGAATCAGGCGGCTTCGGCGGTGTCGCGCATCTGGCTGCGCTCGGCTACTTCTCGAAGCCGAGGGTCGATCACGTCATCATTCCGGAGCCCCTGAACAAGGACCGCATCTGCCTTGGCCATCGCGGCGTCTGGTGGGCGGAGATCGAGACCAAGGGCGAGATCGCGCATGGCTCAATGCCGTTCCTCGGCGACAACGCAGTGCGCCACATGGGCGCCGTGCTGCGAGCCTTCGAGGACGAACTGTTCCCGGCGCTGGACCGCAAGATAACGCGCATGCCGGTGGTCCCGGAAGGCGCTCGCCGCTCCACCATGAACATCAACTCCATCCATGGCGGCCAGACGGAGGATTTCCGGCCCGGCCTGCCCTCGCCCAACGTGCCCGATTCCTGCCGGCTCACCATCGACCGCCGCTTCCTGCTCGAGGAGAACCTCGCGACGGTCAAGGGGGAGGTGACAGACATCCTCGACCGGCTGAAGCGGGAGCGGCCGAAATTCGACTACGAGATCCGCGACATCATGGAAGTGCTGCCGACGATGACCGAGCGCGACGCGCCGGTGGTCAAGGCCGTCGCGCACGGCATCATGGAGGTGTTCGACCGCGAGCCCGACTATGTGATCTCGCCAGGCACCTACGATCAGAAACATGTCGCGCGGATCGGCCATCTCTACGATTGCATCGCCTATGGCCCCGGTATCCTCGATCTCGCGCACCGGCCGGACGAGTGGGTCGGCATTTCCGACATGGTGGAATCGGCCAAGGTGATGGCGATCGGCCTCAACCTCCTGTTGCGCGGCGCCAGAGCATAGCCACGCAAAGGTCGCCGCGCGGGCACGGCAAAACATTTCCGCACACCGTCGCCGCGCAGCACAAAACGCAATTTACTCCAGGTCAAAATCAGGCTTCTATCCGCGGGGTGCGAGCGAAGGGGGAGTGGCGCGAGGAAAGTTTGGAAACCCATCCTGGCCGGGGCGGTGCTGACCTTCGCCGTCGGAAGCTCCGCCTGGGCGGCCAGGACCGATCTGGTCATCGGCATACCGCTCGAGCCGCCGCATCTCGACCCGACCGCCGGCGCTGCCGCCGCGATCCGGGAAGTCACCTACGCCAACGTCTTCGAGGGCCTGACCCGAATCGGCCCCAGCAGCGAGGTGCTGCCGGATCTCGCCGAAAGCTGGACCGTCTCCGACGACGGCAAAGTCTATACGTTCAAGCTGCACACCGGCGTGAAATTCCACGACGGCAGCGATTTCACTGCCGACGACGTCAAATTCTCGCTCGACCGTGCCCGCGCGGAAAACTCGGTCAACGCGCAGAAGCAGCTCTTCGCGGCCATCGACAAGGTCGAGGTGGTCGACCCTGCCACGCTGAAAGTCACGCTGACGCACCCGCAGGGCTCCTTCCTCTACAATATGGGCTGGGGCGACGCCGTGATCGTGTCGCCGAAATCGGCCGATACCAACAAGGAAAAACCGATCGGCACCGGCCCCTTCAAGTTCGACAGCTGGGCCAAGGGCACCTCTATCAAGCTGGTGAAGAGCGACCACT